>JAABUS010000054.1_pt1 | contig 249100 bp, 302 predicted proteins | sample 5560161 | NCBI WGS metagenome assembly JAABUS01 (sample SAMN10711885, study PRJNA513376) | rock metagenome | isolation source: Antarctica rocks | place: Antarctica: Victoria Land, Trio Nunatak nord | collected 2016-01-04
TGCTTTTATGAATATGCATCAGCTAAAAGTGACGCAAATCTGAGACATGAGATTAAATGAATATTTGAAATATTGATCGCTAAAAGCGCTAAAATCTGTCTCTGTCACTCTTTACAAATTGCAGATGTTGCAAAGCATAATATACAATGATGATAATTGTTGATCTTAAGAATTTTATTTCTTCACTGAACTCTGATTCTTAAATGTCTTAATGATAAAATCAATCTTTAGTTAAAAACATTGTTTATATAGCTTGAAAGAACAGTAATGTATGTTAATGTGATTAAAGAAGAAATTGATTGTGATATGCATGAATATTGCAGATGAAATGTTTGAAACTCATGTTTAAGAAGTAAACTGTTGAAATTTAAGTAGTGAAAGATCTCATTCATCTTGAACTGTAAATTTGTCGTAAGAAATTCTCTCTGAGTAACTTCTTAAGTCTAAGAGAGAAATCAGCATAGAAATCATGCTTTATGTATGTTGCATGCAACATATACAACATATTTTCAATAGATAATAAAATGATAAAGATGCATGATGATTTTCAGTGTCATGATTCTAGTCTTGTCAGACTCAATCTTCTAGCCTTGTTAAATTTATTCTCGCTTCGTCATCTTGACTAGTCTTTATTGAGTCTAGCGTTGATTGAGAAACATACATATGTAGTCAGCTTCTTTTCTGTAGCTATCTTTCTTTCTTAGCATTTATCTTCTAGTTAAATGACACTTTTATCTGACTCGTTCTAGACAGATCTCTAACATTAAATAAATGCTCATCATTTACTACTTTGTTATTAACGAATAAATGATATGAAACAATTTATTCAGTAAGAAAAATTTGCAAGAGATTCTTCAAATTTGCATCATCATTTTAGATTGCAAGAAATTCTTTGATTCTACACTCATTTTCATCATTCAATTTACAAGAAATTCTTTGAATTTTCACTCATTAAAAAACATCAATTCAAAACATTAATCTTTCATTTATTCTTATCTCAACAACTTTTATCTTCTTTCATCATGACACATGATATTAAGTCAGTTGAATTTTGAACAACTCATCTGCTTAAAAGCATTGTCAATAGAAAAGTTTCACTTCTACTTATTGATGCTTCAGTCAAAGCTGAGAAAGCTGTCATCTCATGAAACATAAATATTGAAGAACAACTGTTTCATTAAGTCAGCAATCAATTTGATGAAGTCATTAATATGCTGAACGAGTTTTGAAGTTAACGAGACTTGACTTTACAACTCAATAAACATTGACTTTTTGTACAAGATGATTATAAAAAGAGAGTGAAACAATTAAAAGTCGCTTTTGATAAAAATGATGAGCTAGAGAAAAAGATTAATCAGCTACAAGATGAGCGATTGAACTTCAGAGTGAAACAACGTCAAGCTGATCAATCTATGTCTCGTCAAGATACTCAGTCAGCTGAGTAACGAGTCAATCAGAAAGAAGTTCACTCTCAACGAGAATCTTCTACTTTATCTGATAACGAAAATGAAAATGATCATCACAAGTTCATCAAGCTTTTGAATTCACTTATCTTCATTGAAACAGATAATTCTATCTGAAAGACATGAAACATCAAAATAGCTGACAAGCTCAATGTCAACATGAATCATTATTCTACTGAAAAAATTCATATTGTTTATGTGATTTTCAGACTAAAAGACGATGCTGATCAGCAAATTTATGCAAAGCATCATGTTGATGCTTTCTCATTCTATCAATCACTATCAAAGCTACTAAAACATTTGAAAGAAATTTACGAAGATCAGAATCTGATTTGAAAGTGTCATCATGAATATGTTGCTCTGAAGCAGCTCAACAAGCTCTTCAGCTCTTTTTATTCAGAATTCACTAGAATATTCAGCTTTCTGAACTATGACAATGTCATTCTGATGAATGACATTCAGAATAAAATTAACAATCATCTTCAGAATGCGTTGTCAGTTTATCTCATAGAGTTTAGCTCACTTAATAAGCTCAAGATCTTTCTTCAAGATGTGAATAACAAACAACAAGTCAATTATCAGCTACGTGATGAGCAATGAACAGTCAAATCAATATCAGCTTCAAAAAAACGTTTTGTTTCTTTGTTGATATCAGCTTCAGTCTTGATTACTAGCTATGTTCAACTCGCTACTTTTTTCACTCTTGAATCTGAATGATCAAGAATGTCAATCATCTGCTTCAACTGCAAAGTATTGAATCATCTTTCAAAGAATTGCTCTCAGCTGAAAACTAGTACTTCAACATCTCATGCATTCATCTCTTGTCTTAATGAGATCATCATGTCAAAAGAAGAGAAGAAATTATTTACAGAGAAATTAAAGAATGAGGCAAAAAACTAGTGACTTTCATTAAAGACATGATGAAAGATGTATTAATTTCTTCAACAATGAGCAGCTCAAATAATTTCTTTGCTTTGAAATCTTTGACTACTAAATGTGTACTATCTAGCAATGAAATTAGTTACTCATTAAAGTCATTGATTGACATTGAAGCAGCTGACTATTCATTCATTGATGAAATAATTGCGCAGATTGTTTGTAATCAATTACAAATTGAATCACTGACTTTGATCAAAGCGAAGTCAATACGAGAATTCGATGATCATTATGCAAAAAAGCTCATTACTCATGTCATTTATTTGAATCTGATCATTCAAGATCATATGATTGAAACTACTTTCATATTAATCATCTGATTAGATTAACATTAAATGATTTTCGAAAAAACATGAATGAATAAAACTGACCTAGTAATAAATATGCAAATCAATTCTCTTTGATTTTCGAATTTCACTTCTAGTCAGAAATCAATTGTTTTATTCTCAAGTCATAAAACAATCATGAAACAGAAAAGCTTGACTTCTACTCATATACTGAGAAGATTATTCACTTTCGTTATTTCTTAATTCAGTCAGAAATCACTTTCTTTTGATCAGTCAAAAGAGAAGTTCATTAAATCAATCAAACAGTCAAAATCACTTGAAGTAGTTTCGTCTAGCGTCAATTATAAATTAACGTTCAGTCTGAAATCAGCTTTCAGTTTAATTAACATATCAATGATAGAATCAGTCGTTTATAGAATGTTAGTTAAACAATCAAATGTCAAGATCTTTGCTATTATTGTTTCGAAAATTGATCAACTCATAACTACAGCTGAGAATAAGCTTGAAGAAGTGAATCTACATAAGCTTTCACACGTCAAAACTCTCAAGCAAGTCAAGATCAAGCTTTTCTCTGAATATCATGACTATTTAAATTGTCTTCGATCGAGCAATGATCAATCAGCTATCATCTCATCATATCTATGATCACAAGATTGAATTAATTGACGAGAAAACATTCTTGCGAAGCAGACTATATCAGATGTTTAATCACAAGCTTCAGAAGATAAAGAAGTATTTGATTGAACATCTGAACAAAGAATTTATTTTCTTCAGCTTTGCATTAAACGTCTCGCTCATCTTGTTCACTGAAAAGAAAGACGAAAGTCTGCATTTCTGCATTAACTACAGAAAGCTTAATGCTTTGATTAAATGAAATCACTACTCTTTGCTCTTGATAGACAAGACTCTCGCTCATATACAAGAAAGCAAATATCTGACTTGATTGAACATTATTGTCGCGTTTAATAAACTGCAAATGCACTCAGATAATGAAGATTTGACTATCTTTATCATCTTCTTCAACTCATATAAATATCATGTAATGCTCTTTGAATTAATCAACGAATTGACATTCTATCAACACTATATGAACGACGTGCTGTTCAAATATCTTTATCAGTTTTGTCAAATCTATCTAGATGACATTATCATTTACAGCAAGATCTTGAAGAAACATAAGTGACATGTATGATTAATCTTAAATAGACTACGAGAAGTTGATCTACAGATAAACATCAATAAATGCAAGTTTTATGTTCAGAAAACCATTTTTTAGAACTTTTGATGTCAATCGAGAGACTTAAGATGAATTCACAAAAGATACAAGCAGTAGTGAATTGATTTACTCTCAATAATCTCACTCAGATTCAGTCATTTATTGACTTCTGCAACTTCTATTGAAGCTTTATCAAGAACTTTTCGAAGATTATTCATTCAATAATTCAACTCATTCAAAAGAAGATCATATTTGAATGAAATGAAGTCTGTCAAACTGCATTCAATCATATGAAGAGATGTATGACTGAGACTTTTATACTTCGTCACTTTGATCAGACTTGCAATTTCATTCTTGAAATTAACTCATTTAACTACATCAATGATAAAGTTCTGTTTCAATATGATGATGAAGATGTTCTACATTAAATTATCTTTTATAGCAAGAACATGTCTTCTGCTAAATGCAACTACGAAATATATGATAAGAAACTGCTGATCATAATTCAAGCTTTTGAACATTGATGATTTGAACTGAAGCTGATCAACATTTCTATCAAGATGTTTATTGATCATCAAGCGCTCATCTCATTGATGAAAGACAAGAAGCTGAGTCAACAACAAATGCATTGAGTTCAGAAGTTAGTTGACTTCAACTTTAAAATAATGTATCAATTTGACAAACAGAACATTAAGATCAATGCATTAACTTGTTAAGCTGACTTTGTGTTTAAAGATTTCGATAATGAATGCATTTGATATTAAAAAACTACTATTTTGATATCAAATTGAATGAAGATCGCTAATCTAAAGAAGAATAATGATTAATCAATTTATAAACAAGTTCTTGACGTGAATAAAATTAACGAGAATTGTACACTACTTCGTGAAGCAATAGCAAGAGATGAAGTACAATATGAAGATATCAAATTGAAGAATTGTTGAACTCAAAATAAAATCTTGTTTCATGATAGTTAGTTATGAATTTCATTCAATGAACTTCTACAAATGAATCTGATTCGTGAAGTACATGATCAGTTATCAATTGATTATTCTGAAATTCTTAGAACAGTGAAAATCATAAAGTGAAATTACTATTGATTTTCTATATGAAAAACGATAGATTGATATATTCAAAACTACTACGTATGTCAACGTTCAAAGACATCAAGAAATAAATCAAATGACTTGCTTTAATCTTTATTTATATCTGAACAGCGATGACAGAACATAGTCATGAACTTCATTATTGATTTATTTGATTCATACAACTACAACGCTATTCTGACTGTCATTTGCAGATTGTTGAAAGAAAGACATTATATTTCTTGCATCATTAATGATGAAAATATCACAGTCGAAAAGACAGCTGAAATTTTGCTTCAATGAATATATTGAATTTATGATTTATCAAACTTCATTGTATTTGATTGAGATTCTCAGTTCATCTTCATTCTTTGAAAGTTTTTTTGCAAATGATTGAGCATTTCTCTTTGATTGTTCATCATTTATCACTCTCAGATCAATGATCAAAGTGAACAAGTCAATCAAAATGTCGAGTAATATTTTTGTTTCTTCTGTTCATACATGCAGAACGACTGATTCAAGTAACTATTCATGATTAAGTTTGTTGACAATAACATTTTGTCTTCAATCATCTTCTTGATTCTCTTCTTCATGAACAAGAACTTTCACTCTTGTATGAGTTTCAACTCTGACATCATCAAGTATGAAAGCATTCGCGAACGTCTGCAAATCACTTGAGTCGAAGATATATTTGATTACATGAATAAAACACTGATCTTCGCTCGCGAAACTTTAATCAAAACATAAAAGCAAATGATAAATCAAACTAATAAACATAGAAAGAAGATCAATTATGAAATTGAATCAAAGATGTTTCTGAATGAATGAAACATCATTACAGCGAGATCTTTCAAAAAATTGAATGACAAAATGCTCAACTCATTTCAGATCATTGATTCTGTTGACTCATTCTATAAGTTGAAACTATCAGAGACTATGCATATACATGATGTATTTTATTCAGAGCTTCTTTGTTCTGTCGTTGATGAGTCAATGATTTTCTGTCTGATTAAAAGAATGAATCTTCAAAGTCAATAGTAATAAATAATGAAGATGAATGAAAAATCAATGATATACTGAATTTTCGTTGATATCGAAGATGACTTCAGTATAGAGTCAAATGAAATGATTATGACAATGATCTCAATTAATATAACGTCAATGACGATGAATTTATGAACGCTCAGAAGATCATTGATAATTTTCATATTTGATACTTGAACAAATCGCGCTAATCAACAATTCAATCAATCATGATTTAACAGATCTGAGTCTGTGAAATCATGATTAAGCAATCAATTGAGTTGAGCAGAAAATACATTCATGTGAACATGAATTGTTGAAGAAGAAGAGTAATGTCATGATTCTAGTCTTGTCAGACTTAGTCTTCTAGTCTTGTTAAATTTATTCTCGCTTCGTCATCTTGACTAGTCTCTATTGAGTCTAGCGTCGACTGAGAAACATACATATGTAGTCAGCTTCTTTTCTGTAGCTATCTTTCTTTCTTAGCATTTATCTTCTAGTTAAATAACACTTTTATCTGACTCACTCTAGACAGATCTTTAACATTCAGAAAGCAGAAAGCATTCTTGCAATGCACATCAGAATTGAATGCATAAATTTGAATGCTTATTTGCACTTTAAAAACATTTCAGACATGAATAGTTTACAATGCAACTGCGAATGAAGTCATTAAATGATGAAGCATGTATTCATGCATTGCTCAAACTGATTGCATTTGCGATCAAGAATGTTACAAAATGCTGACTTCTTGAACTATTGAATAATCATCATCATCACAAAAAATCTCAGAACAGTAGCGAAGATGATAATGAAAATGAAGCTCTTGAAGCAATTTAAATTTTAAAGTGACTAGAACATTCATTCTTTAACATGTGATCAATGCAAACAAATTTGATACATAGTTTTAAAACTCACTGTTTCAGCTGCATGAAGCAGTCATATAGACTGCAAGTGATTTTCTATTTCAAAGAGTTTTGTTCACTTGATACAAATAGCATAAAGTTTCTCATGAGTCGATTTAATCAATGTCACAAAAGTGTATGAATTTATTATTATTTATTATATAAGCGCAATGATTATTTAATCATTAATTCAATATTTAAGTGTTAATAAACAAAATGCGCAAATGTTAAAGAAGTTGATGAAAAAGACAAAATCAATATTAGTTGAGTGCATAACTATTTCAGCTAAGAATCAGCTAAGAATCAGTTAATAATTGAGAAAGTCAGCTAATATTGATTGTTAGCTGACACATAAGATTAACAGCTAACTCAGTTAATATCAACAAAAATCAGTTAATATTGACTTTTTTCGTCTCATGATTTTGTCGAAGTTCGTTCTGTAATGCTTGCAATTTAGTAATAAATTCTTCAATGTCTGAATTTCGATGCAAATTTCATAGCATTTATTTGAATTATTTTGTGATAATCGATGTAAATAGCTTTTGAAATAATCGTGTCTCATTTTCAGCTGAATAAACGTTGAAAAGATCAGTCTATCGATTTTCTGAAGCTTTTTGGGTGAATTTTGACCTAAATCTCGCTTTCTCGCTGAGCTACTTGATCTTCTCTCAAGAACTTGAGGTTTCTATCTTTTCAAATATTCATATTCTTATCTGCTTGATATTCTCTTGATATTATAGTTGAAGATGAGCTGATGATCTATAGGTTCGCTGTGCGCACTCTCGTTGTACCTTGCCTTGTTGTGAATTATGTGCGTCATGTATTACCTAGTCTTGCGAGCATAAAGGCACTTGTATCATGCCATGTGCTGCACCTTGTGTTCGACTTTCATGTAATCGACGCTGCTTCAAAACCCTTTCCTGCGGGCATCAATGTTCAGGTATCTGTGGTAAAAATTGTTATCGAGACTACTGTCACACATGTAGTGGCAGAGACGAAGCCCGAGTAGATCTTCTTGAGATGAAATTATATGAAGAGATCGACCCAGACGAAGCAGAAGCTAAGGCGTGATACGAGTCTGGTGAAGAGCCGGGTGAATAGTCGACGTTCGGGTGCCTGAAATCGTTGGTTGTGCCACGACTGGAAGACGGGTTACGGTGGCGGCGACCAATGGGCGCGAGCTCTACGAAATCGCTCGCACGAATGAGTATGAGGAGATGCAGAGGTGTTTCTGTTGAAATAGCTGGAGAATGGGTTTTGGAACTAATGATTAGTGGGCGATTTTGGAATTCGCAGTTGCAGACCGGCCCCCCTATATAAAAGAGAGAATTAGCTCACTAGTCTCTTGTCAGGCTTTCGACCGCACTATTACCTTATCTTATGTTATATGTTCGGGCTTTAAATAATCATGATAGCACTTTGAGAGATAACAGGGATGCCCAGCGTCACAGCGTCGAGGGCGGGGGAGAGACGCGAGAGTGTCGAGGGCATCGATCAGCCTAGTCCCTGGAACTGGAAAAGCTGAACATGAAAGGACGGTGAACTGTGTCAGGAGATACAAGCCGTATCATGACCTTACCAGTAATGACACTTTCGTCGACGATGTACTTTCCGCTAGACTGGGGAGGAACAACTGGCTCGAATGAAGCTTCTTCGATGCCGTGTTTTAAGTCTTCCATGGGGATGTCGACGGACATTACTACAGCCGAATTCTTTCCCCCCCTCTTCGTTATAACCACTGGGATAGGAGATCGTCAGATTTTACGTCTATGCAAGATTGTTTGCAAGTGGTAACCATTCTGTAAGAAATGAATCAGGAAACAGCCAATGAATACTTCACTCATATTGTGAATTCATGCGCTAACACCCACGAGACCTAGAGTTGAGTCTGGTAGCTGTAACCCGGCGATAAGCTTCGGCTATGATGAGAGAGAGCTTGTGGGCATATTGTCTTCCACGATCTATCATCTGCACGGACATGGCTAGTACAGAGGTGGCCTCAAACCAGACCTCCAACTTTTCAACAGCTTCGCAGAAGGACCCTCATTCGAGGGTAGACGTATGTGCTTGCTATAACTTCGATGTTCTAGTCTTTGAGTGCGTTCTCAAGGCAGGTGAATGCCATCAGTGCTCCTCCCATCCACATGCCGAGTTGGAGCATCCGGAACGATTAAATGCTGATGGCACCGGTGAAGTTCAAGGAACACACTGGATGAGGTATTTAGAACGGCTGCTGGTAAGTGGCGAAGGAACGATAGATCTGATTGCTTTCTCTAGACCTCAGGTTCCAAAGCCTTCGATAGGGTAGTATAGTAACTTGAATCTCCGAGGATAGAACTGCTTAGTTCGATAATGAAATCCCCGTCGGCAAAAGTGAGAAGCGGATCAGGGACTTGACCGCCGCCGTCGGAATCTGAGCCGGTCACTCTCGTGAACGTATGATACTTTTAGAAAATGAGTTTAACATGGCCCCGTCTAGCTAAGTGACTCTCTTGTGAAGCTTGAGACTGCCATTTTGCCCGACCTGATTAATTTGTTCGGCGCCTCAAATTCCGATTGATGAAGCTGTTACTTCAGACCAATGAAAGCAGATACATATTGCTACTGAACAAACATGGACCGATATTCAATATCTCTAATCGCAAAGCCACCTTAACCGCTGTTCTTTCCTAGTCATCACAAATCAATTGTATTCTTCAAATTCAGGGAAATGAGTGTGTCCCTCAAAGATGCCCCTGTTATCCGCGCACGATCGCTCCCAATACGACGCCTCCCATTTCTTCCCCTTCTCCACCATGGGCTTGAAAGCTTCCTCAAAAAGCTCCTTCGTATTTGTATTTGCAGCTGTTTGGTTTCTGAAGAGAGTCTCCTGGACGCCTTCCAGGACGCTTCTCTTTACTGGACCCTTCCTAGCAGACTATTCTGTGTCGTGCCGAACCACGTGTAGCATGTCAAGCTGGGTCGCAGGAACCTGACGCTTGCACTTCATCTTTGTACTCTCAAACCCAAGCCAGCTTCCGCCTCCATCGCCTCGAGCTCTAACACACAGGCGGCCGTCCTCGAGGAGCTTCTCCCTGTACTTATCCTCTTGTAAGGCCCGTATTTCTGCCCTAGGCATCCTTGCGCTGCGTTATTCGCATCATCGAGGCTGCCGTATGTCCCAACTACCGTGTGATCCTTTTTGTCCTCGCTTTCTCAAATGCAGATCCTCATAAGCACATAGACATCCTCTGTTGTTGTGCCAGCATCATTCGATGTGTGGGAGTCTTCCATGTATACTCTTGCTGGAGATTCTCATCTGCATCCCGCTCGAAGTTACGTCTATCGCCATGCCCATACCTATTCTAGTCGTCTCTTTCACCCAGTTCCATTAGCTCCTTCCTAATTTCCGCACCAAGGCGCAGTGTCTCGTTGTTATTAGTGCTTGAAGGCTGCCGCGTAGGTGGCACAGAACCTCGAAGGTCGAGAAGCAAGTGTTCACGCAGAGATAGGCCAGCGTCTCGATCTGTGTTCAGCTGAGCGGCTGACAGGCTACTTTTGGACGGTAATGATCTGGCAACTCCACCTCCGCGCCTGAGAAAGCACCTTGGAAGATTGGTTGGTCTGACTGGTGGTGATGGAACGCGCCATGCTGGACAGATGGTGGAAGAAATGGCAAATGTTGTAGAGATCTCTCCTTGACAGCCAAGGAAGAAAACATGTGAAAGCTTGAATGGATTAAGACGGGCGAAACCCTAAGCGACTTACCTAAACCTGTTAACTCGATGGTATTTGTGTCACAGGTATTTACCAGCATATCCAAGATACCGACGATCGTTGTCAGTTGGACTCGTCTCAATTCCCCGGGTCATGGTCTCTAGCATACTCCAGCCCGCCTCCACTGATTCACAGCTTCGCCAGTAAGCCATCTCCTGTCTGCGTATTTGTGCTAGATATTTACTTACTTATCCGTGGCTCAAAGGAGGTGCCTTCGAAATGAGTACAATCTCCCAAATTAAAAAGAAAGTAGAACCAAAGAAACAATAGTCAAGGTAGATATGAAGCAAGAAGTTTAACGAGGCTGAAGATCGAACTCAGAATCCCAATCAAGAGCCAGAGCAAAAGGCTCATGGACAGCGCACCAGAAGACCGAATGTTTGGCAAGATTCAGCAAGATTCAGAGGTTTGCGTACACTGAACGGAGAAAAAAAGACTTTGTCCAACACAACTTCAAAGTTTTAAACATCTAGGAGAAGTACCTGATTAGCAGCAAGGGAATGAGATCTTGTGGGTCACCGCACTGATATTCAGACATTGCTTGAATGTCTACGTCACTTCCATCATCAATTAGATGTTCAACGCACAAGGTCTTTATTTGTAGTCTGGCTAAAAGTATGAATACCTCCAGAAGATATCCGTCATGACCGTGACATTGGCATAGTGCAGATACTCATCTAGAGCACGTCCAGCAAACTGCATGAAGATGTCGAGAATCTCAGATCCCAAATGTCTTGTAAAGATGTACAGCGAATGAATGTAAGCTTGGACCCTCGGGGCACCAAAAATATCGACCTGTGTAATCTAGGCTAGATCACACACCCAAAGCCCTTGGTATGGCGAATCGCTGGCCGCGAGTGAGTTTGCTGCAAAGGCGCATCCAATCTTGGAGTAGCTGGGAGAGTTCAAAATGTCGTGATGGCCAGTGTCGGAGTACACCATGCTTTCGATGTTCTTGACGATGCCACATTGATTTCCGTTGGCCAACTGCGGGTCGCTGGCGACTTCACATAGCCAAGAGACGTAGGCTAGCTCAAAAGGTGAATCGCCACCCATGTCCTTGCCTGCAAGTGCTGTCTGAAGACCCGGGGTGATTACTTGAGCCATGGATCCGGGGTTGAGTTCGTGGTTCTCGTTGACGCCTTTGTCGTCAGTGCCAGTCTTTTGTGCATTGCCCTGGAGGGTGGAGTCCCATGCGAGATCGGACAGACTGTATGCCTTACGCCACTTGTTGACGGTGCTTAGCATTGAGACACCACCCGATTGAGGCGAACCATCCGAAGCTGGGGCAGACGGTGATGAGGAAGGCGCCGCAGAAGAAGAAGTGGAAGACGGTGGAGGCGGGGGAGCAGTGGTGGTGGTTGGAGGCGGCGGAGGAGAGGTAGTGGTCGGAAGAGCACTCGAGGTGGTGGGAGGTGGAGGAGGTGTGGTGGTTGGAGGAGGTGGTGGCGGTGCAGCGGATGAAGTTGAGCTCCAGGTGTAGCCGTCCCAGTTGTTGTTATTATTGTCGTTGGGCACAGCTACCTTCGTAACGGGAGATGCTGCCGGGCTCGGGGCCGGGCTGCTGCCAGGCTTGACAGTAACCGTGACGACGACTTCATCCGTGACGACGACATTGTCCGTGACAACATCCCGCTTGCGAAGAGGAGAGCTCAGAGCAGTGACAGCAAACAGAGCACAACCGAGGATAGCGAAACGCATTTTGTTGTTGATATACTGGACTTGCCGGTATTTCTGGTGTTTGCTTTGGTTGTCGAGGGCTTAACAGGATCTCCACACCGGAAGGTTTTTTTGGTTTATGAAAAGGAGCGTAGTAGCAAGACCGTGGCTTGCAATCTGTAGGGTGTACGAATGGAGGAACGAGCGAATTGTCTGACAAGCAGAGAAAGGAGTGAAGACCGGCTCTGACACTTGAAAAGAATGAAAGTGTAAGAGAGTTGGTTGTGGACGGAGGAAGCGAAAGGATAAGAAGAAAGGGAAGGGGTGGTCAACACACAAAGGAAGCGCCGTATTATTATTATTATTATTAGTAGGGGGGAGGCTAAGGGAGAGCTACAAGCAAAGGCTACAACGCTACGGAGGTACAAAGAGTCAAGGCCCAACACTCAACACAAGAATGAAAATCCAAAATTAATCAGGGAGGTGCAAAGAAGGAGGCGTGGGACGGTGGGAGGATCTTTCTCCAAGTGTGACGCACCCGCCCTGCAATTACCGAATCGCGCGAGTCTTTTGTGTCGCCAAGCGGAGACAAGCGGCACCAATCAATGGGTCCGCCCTTTGTCGTCCTCACACACACACGGCCAACACCGACTCGATCATCAGGTATTCCGTCCATGCCAGCGAATGAAGGAAGATGTTGGCAAAGGACGTGGAAGAGACGTGTATTCCGTACTACGGCGTTACTCTGGAACGTTCTACATCCCACCGTGGCCAGGCGCCCAACGTTGATGCGTTGATGTGTTTCCAAATGATTACGGGGACCTGCAGCATTTAAGGTAGCGGTTGTTTCACCCCGCCATCGCCATCGCCGAATCCTTTCACCAACCACTGAACCAACCTCGAAGTCCTTCACCCGTGTAGTTGTAATTCCAGGGAACAAACCATGAAACGTCGTTGAGTTCACACAGATCACAACGTTGCCTGAGTCGACGAGGTTGGTCCCCCGTAGTCAGCGGTGACTGCAACAACTTGTGCCACCGGCCCACCGACAGTTGGACGGACGGCTCCACCGGCTTGACCGAGATGAATGGTCTCCAGACTCCAGGGGAGTTACGGAGCAGGTACCTAAGATTAAGGTATCAATCGTTATCATTAGCGCGTCGCAACCGGTCTCCTTGTACGAGTGCGTCAAGTGCATCCTCACATCATACATCATGTAGGGTCAGGATTGTATTAAACATGTTTATTGCTTAACCAAATTAGGATAGTCAATAAACGTGTTTTAAACACGTTTATTGAAGCATGTATTAAACACAGGGGTATATATAAATAGCATCAATTATTTGAATGCTTCATTGTCACCTCACCGTCGACGATGCTATTCAGAAACTCCTCCAGCACCTCATCGTTTGAAGGATTTAGCCTAGCCATAGCAACTTCCTCCTGCAGCAGTCTATCTTCCATATCCAAAAGCTCCTCCTCATCGATTTCAATGCCCTGTGTATAGCGAAGCTTCTTTTTTAAATCCCGTGGTCGATTAAGCGTGCGCTCGTTTATATAGATATACATTAACTTATCGACGTTAATGTTGCTCAGCTGATTCCTAGTCTTCGTCTTTATGAGGTTCATGATAGATCAGTCACGTTCCGCTAAAACACTGTTATCCGTGCCCCTCACTAAGCTCATTCTTCACTTAGTGCTCGACAGCCATGCAACAGTTTCAGCCATGCAACAGTTTCAGCCATGCAACAATAAATCTTCATATTTTTGATTCACCACCTTCAAAAATTCACCAAATTTCAATCACATGGCTGCTACTTACGCTATCATCGAGGATCGCATTCAGAAGACTATTGACATCATAAACATGCGCGAAAATTCTAATCGAGCCGAAATTGCGCGCGAATTTCGTGTTTCATATGAAAGACTTCGATCTAGACTAAAAAGTTATCAGTTCAAAACAGCAGTACGAGAACTGCATAACAAAGCTTTAAAACCTGATCAGAAGTCAGCTTTACGACAATATTTAATCACACTGAATCAGTTAGGCTTGTCAGCTAGGCTACACATGATGCAATTGACGACAAACGCTCTTCGTGCTCAGAACTCTTCTCGTTGAAATTCTTCACCTCTACTGAACGCTCAATGAGTCAAGCGCTGATTAGATCATCAGTCAGATCTCTTCAAAGCTAAACGAAAGTCTATAGCAGCTGACAGAAAGAACGCGCATGATTCAAAAGTACTACAAACTCATTTTGATGAGTTTAAAGAGATGATGATTTAATATGATATAACGAAGAATGATACATGAAATTTTGACGAAATCGACTATCGTATGAGCATTGCACGCTTCGATTAAATTGTTACTGTAGATTCAAGTAGAAGAATCTACTTCAAGAATTTAAATAATAAAGAGTCATTGACGAGCATCAAATGCATCAGCGAAGAGAACAAGAATATATCATCAATGCTAATTATGACTGAAGTTCAACTTTTGACGTCTCATTTTAACAATAATCTTGACGACGACGTGTTAATCACTATCTCTGATACAGACTATTCAAACGACTGAATTTTCCTTCGATGACTGAAGCACTTCGATCGCTTTAGTCAAAAGCATCAAAAGAGAGCTTGAAGAATGCTTGTGATGAATGACTATAAATCTCATCATACACGCGAATTTCTATTCTACTGTGAAGATCACAAGATCATATTCTTCGACTTATCTTCGCATACTACTTATCTGCTTCAGTCGCTGAATGTATGTGTTTTTCAGCCTCTGAAACATTGACATTCGAAGATGATTAACCGAGCTGTTCAAATGAGTGACGAGATCTTTTCAAAAGTCGAATTTTTAGCTGCATTCAACGAGTTTCGAATCAAAGTCTTCAAAGAATCTATCATTTGATCTGCATGAAAGCATACTGATCTAATTTCTTTTGATTCAAAGATAGTACTGAATAAAGTTTGAACTATTGAACATACGAATCGATCTATTACATCATCATCTATTATAGATGATTCAGTCATTTGAATCACTTCTACTAGTCGAGCAGCACTTGAAAATCAGCTGCTTGAGCTAACTAAAGAATCGACAGCAGAAAATCTTGATAGAAAGCTTGGAACGTTCTGAAAAGACGCTAGCGCGATGACTCGTAAAATGAAGTTGCTGCAGGATCAATTAAGCCAAATAGAAGCCGCTGAAAATGCTCGCAAAGCACGCAAAAAGCAGTCGGATAAGGTTCTCAAAATCGAAGGCATCTTGTACGTCAAAGATGCTCGAAGTATGACTCAAGATAGACAGAAATTGAAGGACGAGAGGCAGAAGAAGCGCGAAGCGGCCTGGGAAAAGCGTTATTTAAATGCACTAAAGAAGTGCTACAGGGCTACTAAGCCCCATAGGGCTGCTCGCATTAAGTTCGTCCAGGCTTATCAAAAGAAATGGCGGGTTATTTTGAAGGAATTGGTTAAATATTATCATGTATATGATGAGTAGTTGAATTCAGCTGTTGCATGGCTGAAACTGTTGCATGGCTGCCGAGCACTAAGTGAAGAATGAGCTTAGTGAGGGGCACGGATACCTTATCTATTGACAATTAGCATACCTACCTAGGTAAGGTAGGTAAATGCTGGCGACAGCTAGGCACGCTAGGTCAAACCCCCTGAGCTAAACCAGCTGGGTTTAGCTTGCTTATATATTCTAATATAAAACCAATAAACAAACACCAAAAAACCGCTAAGAGGTATTAAACACGTTTATTGTAGAATAAACGGTTTTTTCCTGACCCTACATACATGATCCTGTCCTGTACCCCCCCTGTGAGGCTGTGACCTGTGATACAACTGCGAAAGATGTTTTTGACTATTATGGGGGGCGACGAGTCGTTAAGTACACCACTCGGTGTCAATTCCCTACTGGAGCCCTACAGTACTACGGTAGCTAAAAACTACCCACACCCCAGACTTGAAAAATCGCCGTGAAAACTTGTTAGAGATCATAAGAATTATCCGGTGGAAAGTGTGTACCTCGCCTTGTCGACTATGTACCTTCCTTCGACCGCAGGCCCGTAACGGAGTGTAATTGGCTGGTGAATCCTACACGAGTAACGTGAAACATCCCGGATAATGTCGCTTCCATCCACCAGACAGTAACATAAAGGAACATGAAGTAACATGGTAAGGTAGCTTTATCACCTAAACTACTAAGCCGATAGATACCTAATCAGGGTATCGCAAGCTGCAGCATTGGAGTTTGATAGGCTTTGACCATCCCCAAGGAACGCCGATTCGATCTTGATCTTGATCGCGCACCGTCCTTTTTAATGTCACACGCAGCAGAGCCACAATTCTATCATCTCCTGCCCCTTCCATATCGGCCTCTGCTCCTGCTGCGACTTCGGTCACTGTAGCTGGAATAGCTCGAATAACTCGGGCTCCTTCTCCGTCCTCCCCTTGGCGGCGGCGGCGGGCTCTCCCGACGTCCTACACCTCTGTTCCTTCTTGGTGGCGTCCGGCTTGGAGACCTTGACGAAAATGAGCGTGATCGAGTCCTTCTCGGCGATCTTGATCGTGAATACGAGCGTGGCCGGTAGGTATCTAAATCGCGGTCTCTTGGGCCTGGTCGTCCCCCATATCCTCGTGGAGGCGACACACGTCTGGGCGGTGGTGGAGAACGATGACCGCCATACCTAGGGCGGTCATAGCTTGGTGGTGGTCCTTTGTAACCTCCTCTCGGCGGCCCACGTGCCTCGAAGCGATCGAATGTTGGTCCGCCTCTTCTGGCAGGAGGTGGGGAGCGGGAGAATTTGCGGCGTGGAAGGACAATTGAAACGCTAATCACAGCGCCGTCAAGTTGCGCTTCGTGCATGTGCGCGATCGCAGCCTCTGCATCCAAAGTATCTCTGTAGACAATGTAGGCTGTTCCTCGGTTGGTCATGACTGCTAGGGTCAGCTTAGGTTTCAGCAATGCATAAGGCATGGGACATACATTGCGAGTTAATTGGTAGATCTAGATCCTGAATCGCACCATAGGCGCCGAATATTTCGTGGAGGTGATCCGGGTTGACATTCTTCGTGAGCTTCTCCACGACGATCTAAGCATTGTAAGCTGTGCCTCCTTTCGCCAGCACAACCTCTGGAGAATCTACCTTGGAGCTTTTTGGTACAGGTGCTCCTCTGCTGGGGCTACGCGTGTGAGTACGATCTCTGTATTGTCGTCCTCCTCGGCCACCACTTCGACTCCTTCGGCTTCTCGTCGGGCTTCTACTTTGATCTCTTCCGCCTTTCACCCCATTGCGCCCGCCGACTCGGGCACCGCGGATCGATGGCGTGCGACTGGGCGTCCCTGAACGAGGGCTAGAACGGGGTGAAATTGAGCGACGTGGAAACGATCGCGGCCTTGAAGGTGTTCGTGATTTGGCCGCTGCTGAAATTTGCCGGGGGGAGCGCGAGCGGCCTCGCTCTGGGGACACGGGGGCTGTTGATGTCATTGTGGAGACAGCAAAAGATTGGTTCAATAGATTGCTTAGAGCGAGTTTTGTTGTGGGCTTTGGAACAAAGAAGTTGATATTCGGGTTCTACGGTTCTTAACTAACTGTTTACGGAAGTCGCTTCGGCGGCTCGGCTTCAGGGGCTGAAGCATGGAGTGCTTGTACACAAAACAGATACCGCAATCATTTTTCTTCATAAATCAGATGGCGATGATTTGATCTCTGGAATCAATAATCCGGATTGCGTAGATATCTATTTGTTGCTTCGCTCGAAGCTCTGGTGATTCGCTTCGAAATATCTACTGAAAGCTGAGATGTGCTTAGAAGTCTTGCATTGCAAGCCATAGTGCCTAGATAGACTTACGACTAGTCGGTGAAAAGATATATGGTCGCATTCGCTCTTCTACCGTAGGGTCTTAACGGAGAGCTCTCATTTCAATCATTGAAACAAACACTGTACGATAGTCGATCAAGTCAGGTAGATGCATTTTGTATGAGAACTTGTCTATCATATTTAGGGCCAGGTATAACGTATAATATATATATATATTTTTCTGCCTCATTTACCACATTACACCCTTTATAGCTCAGTTGGCAGAGCACAGGACTGTAACTTTTCTATACTCTATGAGTTATCCTGGGGTCGCAAGTTCAAATCTTGCTGAAGGGACGTTATTTTTACCTTTTGATCCAACCAAACTGGGCCAATAAGTTCATTGTTAAGATGCATTGTCTTGATTATGACTTTGTTTGCTGACTGGCTGGCTTATTCTGGACGAACGGAAGTCGCCGGGCCTAAGAAACCTTTTTTCCTATATCACAAGCTACAGTGGCCACGTGCAGTCTGCAATTTTCAGCGTCTCTCTAGGCACAAAGTTCGTCTAGATAAAAATTAAATAGACGTAAGATAAGGTGTTTAATATCTTGGCAACAAGGTTTAGTTTAGAGCTCGTTGAAATTACGTGTGTGCCGTGTACTTCCCTTCCATTCTAGTAGCTCACTTCGCTTTGTCGTGTCCGGGATATCAATCAGTGTTGTGGCAGGTGAGAAAGCCATTACTATTGGCGCTACCGCAAGTGGTACGAAACTCCCTGTTCTATGATACAACGAAAAATCACTGCAACGACCTCCGCTTCGTCTTGAGCTTCTTGCGTTGAGCCATCATGTGATCTATCTGCCGATCTATCTCCTTTTCGAGAGCATCATCCTCGGACTCAATCCCCGATGGTTCGTTTTCGAGAGATGGTAGGCTGAGTGGACGTCGATGTAGATGACGTAGGTGGTGGTGGTGGTGGTGGTGGTGGTGGAAGAGGTGCTCATACAGAGCGGAATTGTGGGACGGGCGGGGCGTAGGTCGATGCCTGCGAAGGAATTCTGCTTAGCTCGGGGAAACGGGTAGAGGCTGAAGATTGTGGTCGTGTCCCAACCGACTGGGTTTGGCTTGAACGTACTGTTACTTTCTGTAAACATATTACTACAGAGAGACATACGAGTTCGGTTGAATCCGCCATTTGACACTTCTGCCGTCCTGAAACAATTTGAACCTTGCGGGTTTATCTCAGCTTCTTGTTATTCATTGATCAAACGGTAGCCCACCTTGTCGAAGGGATTCTGCTTTCTTGGTGAGATAAATCCACTTAGGTTGACCGCACAGGAATGCACAGGTAGCTGGCCAGGACCATATGTATCCCTTTTTTGTTTTGGAAGTGATCCTCGGAAAGGCAAGGCGAATTTCGAGAGCGCTCTTATCAGTAGTATCATGAAAGAGCTTTGCGAGAGGGAAGTCTTCGGGTTTAGGGGCGAGTGGGGCTTCCTCCTCATCCAATGTATCGACACCAGTGGTGTCCTCTCTTCCTCCGCCCTCTTCCGATTCACGCTCCCCTTCCTTCCGCTCTTCTACTTCGCCTTCTCCTCCCTTGCTCTCTAGTATCTCACCCTCTTCTTCTTTGTTCTGCTCCTCCCATTTGTTCCCAACTTCATGAGACTTTGTATCTTCGGTTTCGCCCATTTCGAAATCAGCACGTTGCTCAGATACTTCGGCGTCTTTACTAAGTACGTATTTGGTCGTGTTGGTCCCCTCTGGTAACCCATCATACTTGAATGCTAACTCGATGAATCTAATAGCTCCGTGATCTGCAATCTCCTTGATGTGAGAGTCTTTCCAATGCTCACGCTCGAAAAGTACTCGTAAAGAGTACTCGTTGATTGTTGTGTCTCGGCCCCCTCTCGTTTGATCCCCGCAGTCATAGTTGTTACCATACTGATAGACTTGAGTTCTCGTGCTAGAAATCACCAAGTCTTCTTCATCGTTCTAAGGTTCGGTCATTTTGGCTTTCCTCTCTTGCCAGCTAGGACGTATCCAAGAGTCTTCAGGCCTCTCGTACACACCATTTCTGATAATTGATGGATTGCCATAACGGACGCGTTGCTTCGTCAAGCCGAACCACTGATCCCTGTTCCCTCCACTCTCCGATTTTCCGGCCATTCAGCAGGGTTGCGAGTGGAAAGAGAAGTTCCCTCTGTGGCTAAGTTCTATGCTAGGCTGGAAGAGAACGCAAGTCCCACGCAAGCGTTGGACTCTATATATATATATATATAGACATGACAGGATAAAAGAAAGAGTAAGTGTCGCGAAAAGGTGAACTCAGGGAAGGTGTATGAATGTAAAACAAGTCGTGCCCAGAGGCGCAACTCTATGTGTGCATAAGGGAGTCTGGTCCGACGACTAGACTTTGTGACTGATACATATCAGTGTTTGCGGCAGCATCATCTTCACGTAGCTGATGAACGCGTTCAATGGACACTAGTGAATTTGATATAAATTTGTGTTGACCGGTTTTCTCTAACACTCGCTAACGTTTGTCTTCAACTCCGATAGCTCTATGTCACATCAGCTTTGAAAACGTGATGACAGACTTTTGACCAGTATCAAGCTCACATTTTCTGCCAGAGAGTATACAGCCATTAGGCGTCACTCGCTTTCAAACTCATAGGGTTCACCGTCTAGGCGCAAATTGCTTTCAAACTCAAAGAGTTCACCCTTTGAGCGCGTCTTGCTATCAAACTCGAAAGTTCACCCTTTAGACGCGACCTACTTTAATCTCACCATCTCTCACTACAAGCATCTCCTTCCATATTCTCCCTCTGAGTAACCTAGTCAGTCCATATCAACGGCTGTCACCCCTGATTCATCGGCTCTTCTACCTCGACAATGCCGCCCAAAGAATCATCAGGAGACGTGAAGCCCGGACCCTCTTCCTCTTCCTCGACCACGGCCAAGGCAAAGGCATCGACACCCACAGCTCGCAAGTCTATGAGAACCAACGAAGTCAACTTGTTTTATCAAACACAGAATGAAGAGGAATGAAACCTACTGCCTTGTGTAGGGCCAACCCGAAAAAACAGTGTCGGGCCCATTGTTTCCGATTGAGGCTATATCGATAACCCAAAAAGCCGGCGTTAATCGATGCATCTTCAGGCTTGACAAGAAGAATTACTCCCCGATACCCTTCGTCTTTTGAACAAAATCATCCGCTCAAAGACCTTGTCGGTGAATTTCGATGTATCAACACGCCTGATTGCATATACGAGAGCGACAAGGACGATCAAGAGGGTATGTTGAAGGCTCGAGAATTTCCATTAGCGAAGCTCTCGGGTACCTTTTCCAACATTCGCGTAGTGCTTTCCGATGATATGGATGACTGGAAGCGTTTAGGAGGTTCGAAGGCTATGAGTATCAATGTTATTAGAGGCCAACTCAATGAGCTTTGTACTGACCACTCGTCAGCTAACCCAGAATCTGCATGAGCCAAGATCCTACAGACCGACATGAATGTCGTCGAGGAAGGATCTAGAGAACATGAAAAGTAGCTCGAGCTTCTCAAGGGTTGCCGTATCAGAACGTCTCCTGGTAAGGGCAATAGAAGCGTTCTTGTCGAAATCTTTTCAGGAAAGCCATCAAAGAACCAGAAAGAGGAAGCTAAGGACTATGACTTCGACGAGAAAAAATTAGGTCAGAGTTATATTCTCAAGGCTTCTGGTCTGAAGGCGATATCCCATTAGTCCGAGTATACTCTGCGTCTCAGATACAAGCCCAACACGCAGCTGGTGACACTATACTCGACGACGAGAACCATATAGTAAATTTGCGATTCAAGCGTGCACTGCGGGATCGAGATCAGTTCGCTGCGTGGCTTCAAGGCAGGGACGAGCTAAGGGAGTTTGGCTGCTTCCGTCATGAAGAGGCCTATAAAACGTATAGCAACCTGGGCAAACGTCTCAGCCGAATGATCCTTGAAGAAAAGACTAGAGTTGTCTTTTGCACAGCCGTGACGTGTCAGACTGGAGCCCTGTATCAATTCGACCCAATGGCAAATACCATCTTATGGGCGTACCCAGCAACATCAGTATTCCTGGATGAAGCCGGCACGGCAACTCGGCCACTGATGTTAATTCCACCTATGACGTTCGTCAAGACGGTCAAGCGGTTTGTCCTCGCTGGGGATCCCTACCAACTTCCTGCCTTTGTGCTCTCAAGGATGGCTAAACAAGAGTGGTCAGAGTCGTTACTGTCCGTCATCATTAAACTCAAATGGCCGTACTCGTTCCTGGACACACAGTACCGTATGACGGAACCATTGTACGAGCATCTTTGTGTGGTCATATACAACGGCCGCCGCATGTCGATTAAACACGCTAGGACAATAGATCAACCGAGCGACCAAGGCAGTAAGCTGCTTGCTGCGATGCCTCTTCGATTTGAGGTCGGTCGAGACTCGTTCTATCTGACGTGGTACTTGAACTTCATTGATGCTGCCGATGAAGTCCAGCAGAGCATCGAGGGCGGAAGTAGCTGGAATGACGCCGAGATCGACATTATCGAGGCTATGGTTTTGGCGCTGATACGCAAAGGGATAGATGCCAATGCCATCGCGATATGCACTGACTACACTCGGCAGAAGAAGCTGCTCACGGCTAGGGCGAAGGCGAATGGCTGGTCGGACATTCGAGTGATTCTGACCATCGATTCATCCCAGGCGATGAATACCCAATCATAATTATCAGTCTTGTCAGCACTAGAGGTCAAGCTGAATTCATGGGTACTCAACATCGAGCCTGTGTGAGGACCTCACGTCAGAGGGAAGGGCTGTACTATGTCGACAAAAAGGACTATTGGTTCTTACGAGTAAATTCAGGCTTCAAGGTTATGCACAAAATCCTGAAGTATAGCAATGGAAGGAGCGATGCTTGGAACATACCTCCTTTTCTAGTCCAGAGTGGGAAGCCTGCGCTCACGTATGTACCAGATTACCATGTTGACTCTTCACCATATGCTTACTGAGTTCAGGTCTCCCCCAACCACAACCTCACTCTCAGCTCCCGTGGCCTCCTCCGCTTCGATCCTTCCTATCCCTCAGGCCAAGGGAAAAGAGACTGCACCTTCGACCGAGTTGAAAGTTCCGGAAACTACGATCTCTGCAAAGGAGGCGCTCGGGGCTATAATAAAAGAGGGAGACGTATCAAGGCAAGCCCGAGAAGCAAAGGCGGCAGCAAGGCGAATGAGCTGGAAGCGGAGGGTGGCGCTGGGCAGCGTCGTGCGCTAGAGGAGGACATAGAAGACGAGGAACGTGCGGAGGAGGAGAATTTCGAGTTGCAGATGAGGGCCTTGAATCTGCGAGTAGTAAATGACTCGATTGTAGATGCAGAGTCTGAACTTTAGACCACTTAAGAACGCTTGAATTTCAATGATTGAACTGTAGAGAAAGGATCCGATCTGTGAACAATGAGCTTCGACTGGCTTTCGTGACAGGTCCATTGCTGAAATAAAGAATCTCTAAAGAGATGAGCGAGGAAGTGCTTGAACAGGTGGCTGAGGTGATAACGACCCAATCTTCTTTCTTATGTTGCAAGGGTGAACCAGTCGGTATCACCTTTCTCCATGTGTTGTGCAAGGTATTTAAGGGTTGTGACGTCGAAATTATTGACATACATGCAGGTTCCCTAAGTTCGTGTTTTATTCTTCTTGGTTAGCCAAACATATCGCACTGTTAGTGTCGCCGAACATCGCGATTAGATTTTCTTCCCTTCCAGATCTCCTGGAGAAATATACGGTTCTTCCGGCCTTCCGGCCTTCCTCGTAGGGCGCTTCAACCAAAGCATTTCCGATAAAGTCATAAAACCCACCTACCGACCCTCCTGCCTAAGTCTCTGCATCCTCACCCACCTACCTTTGTAGTATTGCCCGTAAAACGCTTTCGTAAAATGCTGTGAGGAACCCTCCCTTCTCAAGGCCGTGTGTTGTCCAGCATACAGACGCCGTATATGGGTTGTGCATCTTTCAGGTCCTTTTCGCGCCCCAGTTCTCATACATCTGTAACATTTCCGCAGTTACTCCTCTCTGGACTTCTGCCGTGGCGATTTCAAAGTGCTTGCGGCCTACCCGTTGCCTGATGCCTGAACTGACCTGATCTTCGAGAGCGGCATATCCAGCCTTGTGGCAGATACTGACTACCTCAGCTCCGGAGTAACCTTCTGTAGCCCCTGCTAGAAGAACGGCGTCGATGTCATCATCGATGGCCATCTTACCCAGTCGCATCTTTATAATCTCTAGTCTGGCCTCAAAATCTGGCAGTCCTACATAAAGCACTGTATCAAGTCTTCCGGGACGCAAAAGTGCTGGGTCGAGAGTTTCTGGTCTATTTGTAGCTGCAAGTACAAATACTCGTTTCAAGAGCTCTATGCCGTCGAGCTCATTTAGTAGAGTCGTGACAATATTGAGTGATCCGTGTTGAGTCGGTCCTGCTCTTGACGCTCCCATGGCATCTATTTCATCAAAAAAGATGATGCTGGGGCTTGCCGCTCGAGCTTTGCGGAAAACTTCTCGTACCGCTCGCTCTGACTCTCCAACATACATACTTACTAGCTCAGCACCTTTGACAGCAATGAAATTGAGACCAGCTTCGGTTGCCACGGCTTTGGCGATTAGCGTCTTTGAGCAGCCGGAAGGACCGTACAATACAAGGCCCTTTCTGGGCTCAATACCAAGTCGTAACATCTCAGTCGGATGCTGATAGAAAGTTAGTGCGGCTGCTTCACGACATGTGGAGGTAAGGTCATGCCTTGAAGGGCCATTCAACCGCCTGCTTGAGAATCTTCTTGACGACATGTTGCCCTCCAATGTCACTCCATCTGACCTTCGGAGTCTCTAGGAATACCTCTCGCATAGCCGTAGGCCGCACATCGAGCAGCGCATTGTGAAGATCGGTTTCGGTCACCTTAATCTCCACTTCTGGTTCTGCCTTAAACGGCCCATCGACTTTGCTTCCCCTCTCATTGTTCTCAAGCTCTGAAACACGCTCAATTGCTTTGTCTACTGCAAGCTGGACCAACTTGTCGAGGTCAGCGCCAACGAAGCCATGCGTCCGATCGCCCAAAGCTTCCAACTCTCTAGCGGTAGCATCCTTGGGCAGACCACTGGCAACCTTGAGTATTTCTGTTCGTGTTGGTGCGTCCGGAACGGGTATCTCGATATCGAATTCGAAACGGCCCGGCCTCCTCAAGTTTTCATCAACGCCTACCAATGAGGCTGTTGCAGCTACCACAAGAACGCGAGCATCACCAAGCCGATCGAGACCCTCACATAACCCAGCTGCTATATTAACTCCACTCTGCTCCACTAGATCTCTTTTGCCGGCAATAGATTGGAGGTCCTCTATAGAGATCACACTAGGTTGACAACCTAAGGCGTCTTCGAAGAGTTTTCGCACCAGCATGTTGCTGTCGCCGCTTCGCTGACTGATGATGGTGCCATCAATTCGTAACACCTTCTGCCATGGTGCGGCGCAGATTTGCCGTAGCAGCATGCTCTTTCCAGTACCAGAAGGGCCATAGAGAATGATTCCACCGCGGCGTCTGCGATAATATGCAGGAACCTTCATCTTCAGCTGTTCTCCACTATAAGCTGCTAAATATTTATTTAATTGCTCTAATTCCCTTTTCAACCCGCCAATACCGTCACTAGAAACCTCCAGAAGCTCTGGTGCAGAGCGTGACGGTCCGTGCCCATTGGATATGGCGCCCTGAATATGGATCTTAGAATGGGAGTGAACTCGGAAAAGGGCTAAACCGTTGCTTGAATTGATATTTAATACTTTGAAAGACCTCTTCTCGCCTCTGAGTTCAACATCTTCAAAGAGCATACCAGGGGAAATATGTTCTGCCTTTCCTAGGGTATACTCCAAGAACCATGACCAATGTAATCTCTCATGGTCTTTCAGTGGAGGAAAAGGATTCTTAATGTATGCGGTGTAAAATTCGCATAAACTGACAGAATCTGCATTTGCAACAGGAACTTTATTACATACAATGGAAATTTTGTCACCTAGCTTTAATCCATATAGCGCTTGGAGGGCCTTCGAACTTTGTACCACCGAGTCCGTAATTTTTTCAGAGGCGGGCCAGGCAATAGCATGACGAACAGTTTCACGAGATATTCCGATCTGGCAAGTATCACCAGCGTGAAGCTTATGTAGTAGCATTGTAGCTGGTGAAAGATGAATCCTGAAAACATCTTTCGAGTCTGCTCGTAATGGTTTAGAGAACGGCCGTACTACATACGTTTTAGAGTCCATGTCGCTACATAGTCTCGATGGTTTTCGGCATTTTGAGGGATCCACAAAGATTAGGTGTGGGAAAACCCGGCAGAAACGCTTACCCTAAACCTGCCCTGTAATTGCCTCAGGACCTCACACGAGTAAAATGCAACTAAGCCCCTTCGGGGTAGCTGCGTTAGACCCTTCCGGGTAAGCGGAGGTGGCTAAGCCCCTTTGGGAGGCTGTGAAGTCATCCAGAGGGTCGCTAACCCGAAGGGGCTTAGCCACGGAAACACGTCTGTCCTGAGGCAACGTTGGTGAGCCGTTCCACTATTATTGAACTTTGGTGCATTGTCAAGATACACTAGATTTCCAGGTGGGACACCGTCAGGTCTTTGATGCTGGCATTGCGGTTACTGCCGCTTCAACTGATCTTACCCGCACGGGTGCTGGGTCTCCAAGGCCATCCACGATGGCTACATGATGCAAAGAGGGGCTGGGCTAGATGGGAGGGAGAGACGTCACCCATGAACCAAGACTTCACTCAAGAGGAACAGAAGCACCAAGAGCACAAGAATCATGAGCCCAAAGTTCGGGGGTTCCGGCGGCAGGAGCCCAAGAATCAAAAGCCCCGGCATCAGGAACCCAAGAATCAAGAGCCTAGATATCAAGAGCCCAAGCATCATGAACTGTCTCTTTTCGAAGAGCTTTTCCCGGAAGAAGTGAAAAAGCATCTTTTGGGACATAAAGCCGGTAATACAGAGCAACGGATTCCTCGCCTGGCCCTCCCCGACCTCGATGAGGTCGACGATGAAGATGGTTACACTCTCGGCCAAGGAAGACCCATCGGCCATACTGAGTCAGCTTCGAGGGCAGCTTTCCGGCAGTGGAACCTAGCGGTTCTTATAATACAGCGAGCTAGCAAATCCCTAATTGAGAGTGATTTTCGGCGCATCGCTCCGAAGGGGCAGCATATTGAGGACTGGAAGGGCCCGGGCGATCCCTTGAAAGGTGTGGATTGATAGAATATTAGCCACTAACATACTCAACCACTAACGCAACGGTCAAGTAATCCCCGGCCGCGATCCGTCAATCCTCCAGCCCCTAGGCCACTACTTCCTCCTCTTCCCCAACCCCGCATACGCACGCGCCTATCAAAACTACGTCGTTCATACCCATCGTCTCGCAACCACCCATACGCCCACCTCTCTAGAATCCCCTATGGCCCCCCCTAAAGGAATGATGATCGAAGGCGAGGATGTCTATGCTTTGTTGCAGGACTATGCCCTTTGTCCGCCATCGCAGAAGATATCGCTCAAGGTACTGTTCTCTCCATACTCGCCTGCGTTTGAGAGAATGATAGATCAGCGTGGGTATGCCCAGCTTGTGAGTCCGGAAGAGAAGGGTGGGAGAGCGGTGTTATTTTGGGTAAATGGACATCAGCCGCAAACGAACCTAGTTCGCAACGTAATAGCCCAGGACGGCCGAGACAGGGGCATGGAGTGGGCTCTACTAAATGGGCGAAAATCCATCGAAAAGGTAGATGTACCTAGTGTCCCAGGGGATGTTGAGGATTTGGAGGGCTCTAGCCCCGAGGAGGTTGAGGATGGGAATGAGCCGGTAAATGGGAGACGTACCTATCCGAGGTGGGTAATATCTTTTGAGGATGAGAATGAGGCGAGGCGGTTTGTAAGGGCGTGGCATCGGAGACTGTTCTCTGTGTCTAGAGATCCTTCTTTGCAAGATGAGCCGCCGCCTTTGGTTCATGCAGAGTTTCTTTGGTGATCTAGGGTACGTCATACCATATTATTTAAGTGCTATATCAACCCGAGTTCGTGTAGGATCCACCTAGGAGAAAACCATAAAAATCGGGTGATAGCCATACGAGAGTGTACCTGCGTGAGGACTGACAACATTCCGGTGTATGACAAACGGCCCCTCATGGACACATAATCCCCAGAGGCTACAACCTGCCCCGAAGTGTTAAGAAAATTGATGGACTAGCTATGGCGACCCCTTTCGAAAAGAAGTCGAGGTTCTTCGCTGCCCGCGGCTATCACAAATTTTCTCGAAACTTTGTTACATGCTACGAAGTGAAAAGTAGAATAGAGGCCAGGAGAGTCGAGGCAGAAAAAGCTTCTTTTCGCTTCAATGAAGGGAGGTGAGAAATTGGTGTACATTTAGATTCTGCACGAGGAAGGATTTCCATTCAGGAGGGTATGTCAAAGGACTTAGATAACGTGAAGACACGGAGACCAAGTACTCAATAGTCGCCTGAGTAGACACCGCATCTAAGCTCTCTGAGCTCACATAATTGGGTATGCCTCCGAAAGTCAAGCTGCTACCATGTGCTCTCGACCGCAGTATGCTAAAACCATATATGACGGATGACCTGAAACTCCGCAACCTTACGCCAAGTATTGCAGTGACACCGGAGTCAATCGGAACCACAGATTGATAACGCTCTCTAAAACCCACCAGCGCCGAACAACAGCTGCCCCAACTTAACAGCACTTCCCCCCCATGGCCGATGCCATACTGTTACTCTGATCCGACACGTTCACCCCCTGTGGCGTCGCCTGATCAGATTTGCTCGTGTCGATGATCCGCTTCTTGATATCTGCTGCCAAGCTGTAGAACGCATGTTCAACATTTATGTTGCTTTTTGCCGAGACCTCCATGAAAGGGATACCCAGCTCATCTGCTAATTGTTGGCCTCGCTCCACTGAAATGGCTCGTTTCTCTTCCCAGTCGCATTTGTTGCCGATCAAAATCTTATTGACACCTTCGGTTGCGTGTTGCTCGACGTTGGAGAACCAAGTTCGGATGTCTATTTCTTATCAGCTTCACTTGCTGCCTTTGAGGATAGACAGCATACTGTTAAAGGAGCGTTCGTCCGTAACATCGTAGACTAGTAGTATGCCCATAGCACCTCTGTAATACGCCGTTGTAATTGTTCTGAATCTTTCCTGGCCCGCTGTGTCCCATATTTGCAGCTTTACTCTCTTGCCGTCTAGCTCAATCGTTCGGATCTTAAAGTCGATGCCTATCGTTGTGATGAAGGAAGGAGTAAAGGAATCTTCACTGAATCGAAGGAGACAACATGATTTGCCAACTCCTGAGTCGCCTATCAAGAGGAGTTTGATCTGTTGCCTATTAGTCTAATATGTTCTGGGACGAGCTGGTGGAGTGCCCTGGGGTGCAAAACTCACAAGAAAGTCGTAATTACGAGTTCCAGCCATATTTCACCAGTAGAAGCAACCGCACTGTGGATAGCTCCAATGGTTCTAGATTGGCTCACGTCTATTCGTTCCGCGATGGCTTCCAAAGTTTAGCCTCTGTATGTATGGATTGGAGCGAGTCAGAAGGACGTGGGGATGTTTCTGTTTCCCGCTGGCCGCATTAAATGGCGATATTTGAAGATGAGGCAGGAACTCGTAAGTGGACGTTGGCTTGAGGATCATTGACTTGGCGCTTGGTTATAATACATAAATTACGAACCCGAAGGAGCTATAATTTACAGAACGACATCGGGCAGTTCACGAACATGAACATTACTCTATAAGGCGACTGAACTGCGATTCTACTTATCAAAGCAGTCGCCTCGGAAATTTTAACATAGTATGTAAAAAGAACATATTATACAAGGGTTTTTTAGCCTCTTCCTTGCAACGAAGAAGAGAATTTGCCACCGCCGCGTCTTGCCCGTCAAGTCGCCAACGCCACCGCAATCGCTATGCTGGAGGTATTGGTACAGTCATAACTCATTGCAGCCACTTGGAGTAGGCCCATCTGATTCTATCCACAACTCGGACCTGGCGTTCGACGCCGGTCCGCAGGTCAACCAAATCATTTATCTCCTCGAGGAACTCCGCGTTGATCTCCCCGGGTAATACTTCTTGAGCTCTTTGTCGTAGTACATGAACTTCACACAGAAGCAATCCGTGTTCTTTATACGACAGCATACCATTGTTTGATGGTGTCGAAGCGCTGAGTATTCGATCGATGTTACTTGATGACTAATTAGACTACTAGATTTGCTGAGCTTGGAGAAGAGGCCAGCACTTACCGAAGCACTCGTATCGTCTGACCCTGCTTCTTGCCTATTCGCTTCCCTTTCTGGCCACCCAACAGACCGCTGAGCCAACGAGACACTCCAAGGCAAACTAGAATACCCGGTGTCAGACCTACAAAGCTGCCTTGCTTGATTAATACAGCCACAGATGTTCCAGAAGTACCTCAAGACTTACCCAAACACAAGCTCCTGGCTTTTGAGTAGCGAATCGATGCCACCGATAGCAACCTCCACATCGACTTTCGTCTTCTGAATCTGGATGAGGAGGGCCCGAACTAAGTTGCCTCTGACTGTTCCAACGAAGGGCCGTTGAAGGTCCTTCTCATAAGCCTTTAAGACCGGAGTTAGATCTCCTTCTCTGACTTTGGCTCGGATATCCGCCATCTCGCTATCGTTCAAAGGGCGTCCACTGGAGGAAGATGCATTGTCCTTGGCAAAGTCCACCACCATCCGCTCTAAACTCGATCGATCGCCTTCAAGGCTTGCTTTGCTCATTAGCGCGATCTCACTGTCCTCATCGTGCCTTATAGTTCCAACGATCTTTTTGACCGGTTCCACAACCCAATTATACCAAAAGTCCACAGTAGTTGTACCCAGGTCACGGATCCATGTTACAATTGCCGCTTTACGCTTGACAACAATACGGAGGATGGTACTCGAGGACAGGAAGAAAACGGTAGCTAGCGGCCAATATCTAATGGTTCGAGAAGGCCTACCGTATTCTGCCGCCAATTTTCTAGACGTCGTAACGTGACTGGGCATGTGCACTTGCAAGATTTGTTGAAGACGTTCAGCAAGCCACACCGACGGCGACGATTGCTGGCCTTCGGCTGAATGATGCCCTGGGTCGTCCTCGACGCTCATGAAAACGGTATCTTCGAAATCGCCCGCCCCAAGCTCGAGCACGGTGACGTTGCGGAGTACGATTTCCATCAGCGCAATACTTTTAGAGACGACGCTTTTCCATTCCTCCCTGTCAACCTCATTTCGCCCTTTAGAGATCATGACTCCCTCATCATCGACATCAAAGGTCAGGCCCTCGTCCATGAGTACACCCAGCCCGGAAGCACTCATCTCCCGTAGCTTTTTCAGACGTCTCTGCTTGGTCCGGGCTTCCATATGGCACAATGTCAAAGGCGACATGATCTTTGACCGCATATCGGCTAGTGAACGATCCCGCACACTATCCTTGACCAACCCGTAGAACTTGCGCCAGCGGTCTGATATTGACCGAGCTTTTAGTGCTTCGCCTTCTCTCGCGGTTTGAAGGGACTGCAATCTCTGCCGAGCATCATGATATACATCACTTGCCCACCACCACATGCGTAGAGGAGACATTTGTAAGGAATACAGCGCTGTGTTCGTATAAGAGCCTAGAACTTCGTCCCAGTACCATATATCACTGCTCAACGGAATCGTCTGCTCTAGTAGAGCATTCAGTATCAGTCCATAGGTTTGTACTGTGGCTTTGCTGATCAAGACCCATTCAAGCTCCTGTTCTTGCGATGACTGCGGTCCTCTCCCAATTCCATCACTACTCTGCGTAGATATGGTGAACTCCGCCTCCTCGAGAATAGCATGTATTTTCGCTGAATGAAGTGAGACACGTGATGACGAAGCCGTGGAGAATGCTTGGATTGCTGTTTGAAGTTGCAGTATGCGAGATAAGTCTGGCTGTTCAATGCTGGGTTCATGGGCTTCCTGTAAGTCTTCGGATGTAGAGCTTGTTATTGGTGAAGTCGGTTGAGATGGGGTTTTAGGAAGCTGCAGGCGGTCAAGCTGCCCATCCACCCGGCGAACATGACTGGATTCAATCAGTCCATCCCAACCCAAGAGGCATTTTGCTTATTGTTCAAATTATCTTACTCTGCCACAAATGACATTGTTGCAATTGTTCAAGGGCGTTTTTTTCTTAATATCCACCTCATTCTCACATTATCCCCAGCCATAGAGGGCTAACACTCGCCATTAGCAATGAATGAAGTACCTACGAGGTACCGAACGCAGCTGACGTCGACGAACAGCCGTATACGTATCTAATCAGGATTTCGACCGAATCACCATCAGCCCTGTAGGGCCGAACCGCTACATTATGTAAGCTGCATGGACCTCAGATGTGCGTGGCTAAGCCCTTTCGGGTTAGCTCTGCTTGCTACGCGAGCTCAGTGCAGCACAAGCTTCCGTAGTAAGCAAAGGGCTAACCTGGTAGGGGCTTAGCCCCACACGTCTGAAGTCCTGAGGCAAATCAGCCCACGGAGAGTTCACTTCCCGGGTCAGCGGTCTCATACGATTCAGGGCGACCTTTTTGCCTTGCGCTAGTGAGGAGTGATGATAACCATTGTCTTTACAAAATGCATTCAATTTGTTTTCTAGTACACCTTGGCCCAACCTTCGGAATCTTTTTGCGCCATGTATGGTCCACAAATACTCAGCCCACAACAGTTTGCTAATGAATGTGAATCTTATAGGAACTCGACTACATCGCTGTTTTCGTCTCCCCCAGAGACATACTGGGGCCAGTTTGATGAAATCTCCAAGTACAACGTCCACCTCAATGTCCTAGAGCGCTTGTGGGTAGCCTGGTATGCCTTTATGCAGAACGATGTTCTTGCCACGGGTGTCATGTCGTTCGTGATGCATGAGCTGGTATACTTTGGCCGCTCGCTCCCTTGGATGATCATCGATCGGATACAATACTTTAATAAATACAAAATCCAGAACGTATGTCCTTTTAACAACTCGAACAACGTTACATTAACACTGATAATGTGATAGCAAAAATTACCTACAGTCCAGGAGCAATGGACCTGCGCCAAGCTTGTTTTGCTGTCCCATTTTACCGTTGAGTTACCCCAGATTTGGTACCGACTCCTTACACAGAACCGCGATATCGTATAGTCGCTAACAACGTTAACAACGTTCAGGCTGTTCCATCCCATGGCTCAATATTTTGGCCTGTCGACAAGCGTCCCATTTCCCTCCATCCTCACAATCGCTTATCAGATCGCCATATTCTTCGTGCTTGAAGACACATGGCACTACTGGTCGCATCGAGCTCTTCACTGGGGTCCTTTGTACAAGAACATCCACAAGATTCACCACCAGTACTCTGCACCATTTGGTCTCGCAGCAGAATATGCTTCTCCCATAGAAGTCATGATCCTCGGTCTTGGCACTGTAGGCTCTCCAATCCTGTGGTGTAGCATCACCGGCGATCTCCACATCCTCACCATGTACATCTGGACCGTTTGCCGACTATTTCAGGCCATCGACGCGCACAGTGGCTATGAGTTTCCATGGAGCTTGCATCATTTCGTGCCATTCTGGGCAGGTGCAGATCATCACGACACTCACCACGAGCGTTTCATTGGGAATTATTCGAGCAGCTTCAGATGGTGGGACTATGTATTAGACACGGAGTCAGGACCCGAGGCTGCAAAGAAGAGACGGCAGCGCCGCATTGATAAAGAAGTAAGGAAGGCACAGTAATTTAGGATCAGCCATGGGGGCCTCGTTGGGAGAGTTTAAAATTTTGGTATCGACAACGGTGACCGTACAATGCATCGCCATTGAATGGCTGTCTTGATTGAGCAGCACAAGGAGATCGCTCCTCATGATCGACATAGATGAGTAGACTGTACATACTTCTAAAGCAACCTAGATTTGGGACTGGGTATATTCGAAACGGGTTTTGGGGCGTTCAATAATTGATTTCAAGGATAATTTTCGTATCGTTAGAGTTATTAACCTTTATGTATAGAAATCCAACTTCGACGGCTTGTTACAATCGTGCAGACTTGGGAACGCTTTGGGCCGTCACATTTGCTTCACATTCTCTACGAGTGCACTACCCTTGAGACCAAAAGAATCACCTGACTCGGTTAGTGCAGTCTCCACCTCTCCATGAACCTTTCCCTGCTCATCCGAAAAGGATGCCATGTTCACATCTTTAACAGACAGCCCTTCGGGCTTATGTGTGGTCCATCTAACAAACGTTTTATTATAGATCTGATAGCCACAATTTAGTTTGTCTAATGTGCTTTTCGAATGAGAACATGAGAGATGGTGAAGAGACAGCATACATTCGACCACTCGGGATGATGCCGTTCCTTCTTGCAATGCTCTGCTACACTGTTCATAAAGTTCTGTAGATATGAGTTACCCTGTCATGAGCTTTATTCGGAATAACCCACCCATGTGCTATTGAAAGTCTTAAAATGAAAAGCTCTTTCCAAGCCTTTGCCATCGCTGGTCAAGGTCCAACGCCCACCAGAATCATCGAGCAGAGAGTCTAACCTGTTGCTAATCTCTTCTTTGTCATGACCAGGGGAAATAGATAGATGTGATCTACTTTTGCTGCTGTAGGTCCTGCTGAGCGAGGACATTACGAGGGCATTCGGTTTGAGGAGTCTTCTTGAGAACGCCCAGCCTGAAGCATATCGGCGACAGGAAGCCATTACAGATTAATCATCAAGGATTCATTGGATCGTGTCTACAAGAGTCCAAGCCTATCGAGCCTAGCAAATCTTACTCGTCGCGTGTTGTGACTTGTGTTGTGCTTAGCAAGGGTACCGTACGGAGGAGTAGAATAAAGTAAAAGTAAAATCATTTGGCACCGCGACATCTGACCTTTTGATAATGGACGCTTTCCTCAGCCATGGGTCAAATTCTTTCACATCGAAGAGCTGTCGACCGGAATTTTCATGTAGAACGAGGCGTCAAAAACAAAGCATGCTTCCATACGCCGGCAGATCGCTGGGTACCTGGGCCAGGCATCTTCTACAGTTCTACCAAGCTCTCCTCTACCTAAGGTAGCTAGCTACCTCAGCGAAGCATACTGTTAGATGGCGTGGATGGGTATCCTGACGACACCACCACCACCACCACCAAGAATGGATATCATGGGCACCTTAGAGAGATGGACATCTAATCATGGCATCCGTAGTTGTGGATCAATCTTCCTACCGGTACCCCATTGCTGATATGTCGACTTGTGATAGTGGTGACGCCACAACTGCCAACATACCATAGAGTACTTGGTCTGATGTCGCTGCACATATCAAAAGGCGAACTCCAGAGCAACGAGCATCCTGTTCACCAGCATTCTTCTTAGTAAAGAAAACTGCCCCAATCGAAGATTCCCATTCCTTCACATGTTACGTCATCACGCTTTCGCATGCCCGCAAATACAACCTGAATACTTTACATCATTTCCTCCAAGTCCGAGTACCCCGCTGGTTGAGCATTCTCTTCTTCTTTTTCTTCTTCTTCTTCTTCTTCTATCTCACCGTTCAATGAATTAAATGGACGCAATCATGGCTTCAACAGTATCGAGCGGCCTCCAAAAGGCCATAAACTTGAACGACTCTACCACTAATAACCCGAAATTAGCGGATATCGCCAAAGACACTTACAACACCGAAGACACTAATACTAGGATCACCACTGACTTTGGCCAGAAGGTCGGCGATACTGACCACTGGCTGAGCGTGTCCACCGAGGATCGTTACGGTCCTGCGTTGTTCGAGGACACCCATGGGCGTGAAAAGGTATGTTCCATACCAAACCTCTCATGTTTAAGGCGACTGAGAATTCCCTAGATTCATCGATTTGACCATGAGCGTATCCCGGAACGTGTCGTCCATGCAAGAGGAACTGGCGCTTTTGGCACCTTCAAACTGTACGAAAGCGCAGAAGACGTCACCCACGCAGGCATTCTCACAGATACCTCCCGCACAACTCCAGTATTTGTGCGGTTCTCTACCGTCGTTGGAAGTCGAGGGAGTGCAGATACTGTACGTGACGTACGAGGTTTCGCCGTAAAATTCTACACCGAAGAAGGAAATTGGGATATTGTGGGCAACGACATTCCTGTTTTCTTCGTCCAGGACGCTATGAAGTTTCCCGATCTAGGTTCGTTATATTCTGCCTCCGGGGCGCCATGTCCACGCTGACATGTCCGATAGTGCACGCTGCAAAGCCGGAGCCTGACACCGAGGTTCCTCAGGCCCAAACTGCTCACAACAACTTCTGGGACTTCCAGTACCTCCATTCTGAGGCTACGCACATGTTCCTGTGGGTAATGTCAGATCGCGGTATCCCTCGATCCTACAGAATGATGCAGGGATTTGGAGTCAACACCTTCACCCTCGACAACGCTAATGGCGAGAGATCGTTCGTAAAATTCCATTTCACTCCCACGCTTGGCGTACATTCTTTCGTTTGGGACGAGGCTCTCAAACTGGCCGGTCAGAACCCAGATTTCCATCGTGTGGATTTGTATGAAGCTATCGCAAAAGGGGTATATCCTACTTGGAAATTCGGTATTCAGATCTTGAAGGAGTCGCAACAGGATGACTTTGACTTCGACATCCTGGATGCTACAAAAGTCTGGCCGGAAGAATTAGTCCCAGTTCGATACATTGGCGAGATGGAACTCAACCGTAATATTGACGAATTCTTCTCACAGACCGAGCAGGTCGCCTTCTGTACCAGCCACATTGTTCCCGGAATCGGATTCTCTGACGACCCCCTTCTTCAAGGCCGGAATTTCTCTTATTTCGACACCCAGCTTTCGAGACTTGGCATCAATTGGCAACAATTGCCAATAAACCGTCCTGTCTGTCCCGTCATGAATCAAAACCGTGACGGGCAAGGCCAGCACAAGATTCATGCCGGCAAAGTCAATTACTGGCCCAACCGGTTCCACTCCATTAAACCCGCTACCAAAGCTGAGGGAGCCTACATCGATTGGCCTGAGAAAGTAGCAGGCATGAAGCAACGCCTTAAGTCCAAGAAGTTCAAAGACCACATCTCCCAAGCCCAGCTCTTCTGGAACTCTCAAACTCCCCCAGAGAAAACCCATATCATCGCCGCGTTGAGCTTCGAATTGGACCACTGCGATGAACCCATCGTCTACAACCGCATGATCGAGCGTCTCTGCGATATCGACTTGGAGCTCGCCAAAGCTGTAGCCGAAAAAGCCGGCGCCCCAACTCCATCTGAGCAGGGCAAACCAAACCATGGTAACAAGTCCGGCAATCTCAGTATGACGGTCTTTAACGCCGAAAAACCCACCATCGCTTCCCGCCGCGTCGCCATCCTGGTTGCGGACGGTTATGACCCCATCGCCTTCAATGGCGTCATGGCCGCCCTCACTACCGCAAAAGCCTTCCCCGTCGTCATCGGCCACAAGCGGCAGACTGTCTTCGCCGATGGAGAGAGCAAGAGTGGTAAAGGTATCCAGCCAGACCATCATTTTGAAGGCATGCGATCAACCATGTTCGACTCCGTCTTCGTCCCCGGTGGCTCGCACGTCCAAACGCTCAAAAAACAAGGACGTGTCGTTCACTGGGTTCGCGAAGCTTTTGGACACTTGAAAGCCATTGGCGCCACCGGGGAAGCCGTGGAGTTGGTGAAGATGGCTTGTGGGGTTGAGGGAATGAACTTTAGTGAGAAGGGCAGTCACGATGTGGTTGAGAGCTATGGAGTTGTCACTGCTGGGGCTGCAAAGCCTGAAAGCTTCAAGGAGGCTATCAATATGGTCCAGGGGGCCAAGGACTTTATTGATGTTTACACGTTTAATATCTCTCAACATAAGAATTTTGACAGGGAGATGGATGGGATTGCTGAGATGGTTGCGTTTTAGGGTGGGATTCCTTGTGATAATGGTCCGACGGGGTTCTAGTTTGTAAGTCTTAGTACTAAAAGCATCTTCCTTCACGCGAATCAGCTGCGCGATCGAGTCTACAGTTCTGAGTCAAGGTTTTGTACGGAGCATCAGGTAGGGAACTAGAGACATGCAGCAGGGCCCCTCACTGGCTGTCGAACCAGGCGTGAAGGACGTCAAATGGATTTCCAATTTATCTTTTCTTAGTAGTTCATGGCAATTAAGTACCTGATTTACTGTTCTCTAGTCTCAATCTTTTCAAGTCCAGATGTCCTATCCTTATCTCTCGCTACGAGCATATAACAGGCGATTGTTCAACCTAAGTTTTGATATGGTGCGGAAGGTTGCAGAGTTGCGAATTCGGAAAGATGGAAAAAGGGAACTCGGGAAAGTAGAAGAGAGATGTTCATTGCGGATCTGAAGAAATGGAAGGTTGGAAGGGATATTGAGTGAGAGGTTCAAATGAGGGGGGTTTGGTGCTTGGTCTCGACGTAGGACTTCGAGACGTCAATTGAGTTCTCACTCTATGATCTAGGATCTTTCATCGCTGTCAGTGTCACAAGTTCAATCCATATCATCCAAAGCCATTGATACCACGGGGGGAAAAGATGTTAGAGACGCCTTGAGGATACCGGACGGCTTATGAGACGGTTCTGACGAGATATAAAAAAGGGGTCGGAGAACGTTTGGCGAATACACTGAAAAAGGCAATGATCTATAGGGAATTTGAACAATGACCAAATAGTATATCTGACAGTGTTCTGCCGTCACTAGAGATCCAATACTCAGACTAAAAGAAAGCACACCACCCAATATACATACTCGCCAACCTCCACTCATCCGTCGCCATCGCCACCAACTCCTGCACATACCCCTCCACACTCAACGGCACGCTCTCCCCTCCCAAAAACCCCTTAACCTTATTCTGCACCTGCTCCAGCACCCCCTCGGGCGTATCCGGCACGATCGGATTCTCTTTGCGCTTCTTCTTGCCGATGAAGTCCGTCGTCGGATCATATACAAACGTCTCCAGAATCGTCATCAGCGTGTCCTCGTTCTGACGTAGGATTTGCAAGGTTAGCTCGGCCGATTTGCGAAAAGGCCCGTCGTAGCCGTAGGCTCCGAAGGCGTCGACCATGTTATGGGTGAGGCGGAAGGGGACGAGCTCGGGTTTCTCGAAGGTGAGCCCTTTGTCAAAGAGGCAATTGAAGTCGACGTGGAAGGTGCCGCCGTTACCTTCTTCGAAGAGGATGTTCTCGCCGTGGCGATCGCCGAGACCGAGGACGTGGCCGACAATGGACATGACGGCGCAGGAGCGGGTGTAGCGCAGTCGTGCGGTGAACCAGGCGGCCGGTTCAGGAAACATTTCGACAAACCATTCGTGGAAGACCGGGGGAAATTGCGCAAGGACCTTGGATTGGAAGATCGGCATTTTCTTCGGGGAGGAAGTTGCTTCGTTGAGGAGGTTGCGCAGCTCACCGTAGTTGGGTTGAATATTCTTCTGTTTGTAGATGCTGAGAAGAATGTCTCGGAGGGTTTTGAGGTTATCGACCCATTCGATGAGTCCACATTCTTCGTTCAAAGGGGTTACGGCGTAGGTTTTGATGTAGAGACGGCGTTTACTGGAATCTGCATCTTTCTTCAGGGAGCGATTGATCATAGCATTAAACTCCATTAATCGTTGGTCCTTACGGAGATCGTCTTTGGGTTTGCAGAGAAGGGCGTAGACGTGGCCATCTGAGCCGCGAACGCTAATTCTGCGTGGCCTTTGAAGGGAATTCAGGACTAATACTTCATCGAGAAAGGACGATATAGTCAAAGGTTCTTTGGACAGTGCCTTGTGTGTTTTCATGTTGACGTTATCAGTCACAGTAGGAAGGCTCGCAGTCAAGGTCGATTCCAGAGGTATAACAAGTTTACAGGGAGGAAAGCCATGATTGAAACCAAGGTCCCGACTAATGCTAACCGTCGAAGGCTTGCCAGGGATATCGGCCTCGCAAACACGCAGCAGTTGATCAGAGAGCTTTTGACCCCTCTGGACAAGTGCTCTCAATTCAGATATATCCGTTTCACTCCTCAGCTTCTTGGAATATTCCAAGACCTTGCTCATGCACGTGAGGCCTTTGCTGGCTCGGTCTCTCGACGCTGATTTCACAACAGCTAACAATGTCCAAAGAGCATGCTTAGGATGGTGGGTAACAACTCTTGCGACGATATCGATGAGCAAGTCATTGACCGCTCGATTTGTATGGCAGATTCGAGCTACTATCTGGGAAAGTGCCGTGTAAAATACAAAAGGCGGCAGTCTGTCGACGTACTTCTTCAATTGCGTATGCACAGCTCCAAGTAGTTTTCGTCGTTGGGCAGCAGTATGGTTACGAAAGTTCTCGTCGGTTCCGTATTTGGGATCCAAGGGCAACTCGGCGTCCGTGCCAAGTTCAAGCCATAGAGTCAATATTCTGGGTACTGTCTGATAGATATACTTTGCCCCGAAAGCCAGCGATCTGAGGTAGTTCTCAATAACCAATTTTGCGGTTTCACCTGTGATGAAAGTCTGGGCTTGCTTCCCTGGCGTCTTCGCCTTCTCTGACTCAAGGAGCTTGTTATAATGTTTGCCAAGGTAATAATGGCCCTTTTCCCACCTATTGTGGGAGTCAACTGCTTGCTTGTATTGGCCAATGATAACATCTGACTGTGTCTGCCCAGCCCTATCAATCCACTTGGCGAGGAGAAGATGCGCCCTTGCCTTGAGCAGGTTTTGCTGCTGTTGCTGTTTACCTTGGTTGTGGGCTGTCATGGACTGATCTGCCTGGGTATAGTCGTAAGATCTGAACGCATTCGCAGCTATGGCACCCTCCAGACTTTGGATTGCTTTGCGATGATGACCCTCGCTCCACAAAAGGCGAGAATGTTCAATAGTCGCGGAGTCATCGCCAAGTTGAGACGCATGGAGAACAGCATTGAAAGCCTGGTGTGTGAAGCCACCTTTGCGCGCCAGTCTGGCACTTATCAGCCAAGCAGATGCGACATCGATCTTCTCAAAATTGCGTCTAGAAAGTGAGCTGATGTCCGAGACATTGAAGCAGGAGACTCACTTTGATACCTGCATTGTCGCTCGCCGCAGCCCCAATATGTATTGCTTATCCGATAGGAAAGCTCCGAGAACATCTAATCGCTGATTCAAAGACTTGACAAGGCTCGACCTCTCCATATCTTCCTTGTTCCGTATGCCGCTAATGACCTCGATTTCGGTAAGTACGTGAAACTGAAGCATAGCATCATGGCACGATTGCAATGACACTGCATTTGTTGCTGAAAGGCTTTTTGCGGTATTTTGCCGCAGTCTGTCTAAGATATCAGAGAAGTTGTCGGTCTCATCCTGGGACAATGCTAAGAGCGCGCTGCCGACTCCAACATTGAAATCACCACCTAGGGTCAATCTAGACTCTGTTAGATACTTCTTGAGTTTTGCCCACTTTCCAGTCACCCAAGATGCCTCAACGGCGAATGGTAAAGATAATTGAGTACTGGCCTGCGATGGCTGAAAGCCCTCGATTTGATTTAATAATACGTCTTGTGCCACGTTAGTACAAGATGGCCTTCTAGACGATTAGCTAAGTAACTTACCGTACTGGCCGGATTCTTTGAGACTGGTTAAGAGGTTGAGCTGTACGTCGGCATCGTGTGGCCTTTCGGTAAGTTGCAATTCGTACCAACTTTGAGCTGCGGTCCATCGTCCCGCTTTACGATGCTCGAGGATTTGCTGGTCGATATTGAGTACTTGCAAATGAGCCGAGATACCCTCTATACCATCAGGTTCATCAATCTGTGTATAGATGTCTTGCAGTCTCTCATATAGCGGCTCAAGGCTATCATAACCTCTGCTCGTAGCGTGTTGTTTTTGTTGCCGTATGTATTGTTCCCAATGAAATAGAGCACGGGCATATGATTTGCACTCAACAGCTCGACGAGAGATCACTTCGGCTGGGATCATACTGAGGATTCTTTCCACACTCTCTACCGGTGCATTGTTTGTCGTTTCCTCGACCTCAGCAGGTAATCGCCCAAGCCTTGCCGCCGTCATCCTCATGACACCAATCGACTTCTTCTTCTCATGCATCCAACGTGCAAGATAATCAAGGACTTGAAAGACGTTCTACACAGACTGAGTTAGTATTGCTTGTAATACAAGGAAACAACGACTTACCTGGCTGCACAGAATGGTATTCTCTCTTGTGGCTGTGCTATCTTCGGGCAATGAGTGACGCAAGACTGCTAGTAATTCTTTCCCGACTTGTAGCTTCTGGCGCTCTGTCCCGTCAACAATAACATTCAAGGCTGCAAAGGGGAAAAGAAAGTTCGAGATGGAGATATCTTGGGTCCGAATAAGCAGAGCGAAGACGGGAAATATCATTTGCGGGTTTTCTCCTACTCCATTCCTAAGAAGGTCGTATACAAAAACGCGAAGCCACTGCCCGTGACTTATCTTGGATGTATAAAGTGGATAAACGCACATGGCCTGCGCCACTCCTGGAGTGACCACATATTTGGACGTAAGAAAAGGTGTCAGAGTGTTCCTCACCGATTCAGGAAGCGCAACCCACCTGGCATAGTTGCCACTCATATGTACCTCACGGGGGCGGAGCGTCACCGATGCAGTAAAACCGCAGAAGCCTAGCAATTCTTGCATGGCGTATGCAAGGAATCCCTGGGCTTTAGGACTGCTCGCAGAGAGAAAAGCCTTGACCAGCACCTCTTGGAGAAAGAAGACAATGAAATCGATTGTTTCGTATTCGTCTCCAAAATTTGACACCACCAGCATCTCTCTCTTCTCCATGACGGCTTCGATTCGTGTGGGGTCTAAGCAACCAATGAGTCCAAGACATCTCGCACAGAGGCTAGAGATGTCTGTATGTGATTCACTGAAGAGAACACAAGCATCAAGTATAGAGCGAGTGAGCTGGGCTACTACTGGGTCCGGCTGTTCACTTACTGCCGCTTCGTGAAGAAAGTCCTGGTGCTTTTCAAGGAAGGCTTCTAGCTCAATTAACGCTCGAGCCACCACAGTAATATTCTCGTTTTGACAACGCTGGCTGAAGGCTTGATACTGATGCTTGAGGTCCATCTGGGCTCTAAATCTGCCAAGCTCCTCCTCAAACTTGGACATCAGAGGTATCCCTGCTAGGGATGGTATGGTGTTCACAATATCACGGATCATGCCAGCGTGAGACTTGAGTAATTGACTGATCATCTCCTGGGCCTGCGTTTGCGTCCCCGAATCAAGATAATTCCAATGTTGAGCAACGATCGCAAACGTGGGATCCACGAGTGTCCCAATCTCGTCTTCTCCCAAAGTGCCCATCATAACTATCCATGCTTTGAAGGCTTGATTGGAGAGCTCTTTGTTCTCTACTGCCGAACGTAAGCATGCACAAATCTGTTACCTGATTCAGTTTGACTCGTGTATGGCGGCATTGTGGGTTATACCTGAGGCAGTCCATTGCTGATGTGACTCTTCGCCAATTTGATCATTTCTCTGATAGCTCCAAGACACCGCTTCTTCTCTGCAATAGATTGCGGGCCTTTCCCATCATTTATCGTGTCGGAGAGATGTGCCATTATACCAAGGACATGTGTCTCGAAGAATGGGCCAAGGACTTCAGTCTTCCGAGCTGTATTCCTGGTAGGTACAGCTTTACCGTGCGTAATGTTGGCAACGCAGTTAAGCGCCTGGTAGGCCTGCACAGTCCAACGTTAGGTAGTCTTACACAATTGTGCGGGTCATAGCTTACTCTTGATCTTTTAACGTCGTCGTTCTCGCCGGCGGCTTTGAGGAGTTCTGATGCTGTTAGCATTGGTTCTCCCTTGACTAACTCCGAACAATCGACTTGGTCGAACTCTGCGGACACGGCCTGAAGTAATCCCATGATCATTTCTTCCGTTTCTTTCAAAGGTTGTAGTAAAATATAAGCGAGAATTGCGGCCAAATTATTATGATCCATACATTGATCCTTGATTGAACGACCACAAGCACCCGCAACTCTTTGTAGGATATCACGCTTCTTGGTAAGCACAAGGACCGGGGTTGTATAATATTGCGTGAGTCGTAAGAAGTCCGTAACGGTCATTGCTAGCAAATCGGACATTTGCTGCGCAACCTGAGGACGACGCTGCAAATCCTGCACTACCATTACCGCAATAGTACGCCAGTAGGGCGTGAAGAGCCGCATCGGGGTTGAAAGCGAGTAAATTGATATTCGTTGAATCTTCTTTCTATTAGCATCTTTCTGGTGCACACATGCACAGTACTGACCTCGTCGTATGCTAATCCACAAACTAGCGAATGCGTGTGACCCAAATACTCCACGAGTCGAAGTAGAACAATGTTTGTTTCGTCTCCAGTCGATACACTTTGATGACACCGTCAGCGCATATGTTTTGCGACGTGACGATGAGCCTACCGAGCGATCTGTCCCCAGGCTTGGATGCAGGTTTCCTGTAGCACCAGCTCACTCTTCTCAGATAATGTACGCAGGAAATCTAAAGCGACAACGCGATTGTTACGTAGAATCATTTCATCAATGGAGTCCTGTAAAAAAACGGGCAAGGTTCGCCTTGAAGAGGTCAACGATATCTAAAAGCGATGGTCCCACTTGACTTACCCAGCAGCAATGCGTAAGTCCCTCAATGAGCTACGCAAAGCCTGTAAGCACCACTGACCGAACACAGACGTGGCGAGATCCAAATGGTTGACATTCCCGCAATGTGAAAGTATTTGTTTCAGGGCCAGCATCGCCGCGACTCTGGTCCGTCTCCGCTTTTGCATTTGTGGAAGCTGGAGTACGTTGGCCATCATTGAGAGCAGCGCTTCCGAATCAGCAACCTCCCACCTCGGCCTTTTACCAACAATCCTTGATTGAGTATCACATACAGAGCATTGTTTCCGCAGTATTTGCCCACTGGATTTTGAAGATGGTGATAGGGTTCGAGCGCCGGCACAAGCTAATTGACCAGCGATAGAATAAAATAAACACTGATCATTCTCCGACAAGCTTGAATAGTGCTCCCTATCGGCTGTCAGGATCATATCTAGAGCTTAAAGAGAGATGATTCCCTACATTACAATTCCACTTAGGTCAGTCAGATTCGTAAAATGTTCGCATCCGAGCAGATTCATCAGCTGTGACATCAGGTCTAGTAGGATATCAGCATCCGGCTGAGCTTTGTCTGAAAGGGAGAGCCGAGCTCGCTTTTGCGGCCTGTTGTTGTCATTGATCTCATATATAAGCCCAGCACCGTAGAAGTGTTTGATGCAAGCTTGTTGTAGATCAACCTGGCTAAAGGAGAATTCTTGATCAAGGCTCTTCAGCGAAGAGCCGCGATTACGATTTTCACAGCAAAAATAGATCGCTAGCGAGATAGCTTGCTGTGAAAGAGATTAGCGAGCTACACCATTCAATGAGCAATACCTAGACGCACCTGAACATCCTCATTAAAGCTTTCGAAGCGATTATCAGCATCTCTTATTTCCAGAAGGGTAGGAAGGATGTGCTCTCTGAACGTGTGTGAGCTGGGTAGTGCACGTCGAATTAGGCTAGCTAGTTCAAAAAGACCTAGACAGATCGATTTATTGAGAAGAGCAGACAACCGAACCCGTTTCACGTGTAGAAGACTAGCAATAGCTTGGGCTAGTAAGATGAATGTCCTAGATGCAGTGCCGGACTCATACTTGATTGCTGCAAAACCCGATGAGGCGTTACGTACAGTATCCAAAAAGATCACAATACTATCCGAGGAAACGTCACTTAAGACCGAATACGTCCCATCACTTGCTATTATGTTCCATATACGTGTGAGGGAGCTTAGCATCCACGCATAGTCGGGAACGAGGACATGCTCTTTCTTGTCCTCTTTGAGCCCATTTGCGGAAGGAGAACAAAACATTGAAAGGAGACGAATTAGGATGGTAAATGCTTGCGATGGACTCTTAATAGAAACCTGTGAGGAGTGCTTCAAATCATCTTTCCCTAGGGTTGCGGGACAGACTTCGGAAATTGTTGCCAGTGTAGGAACGACCGCTTGATTCAAGCCATTGTTGTTGGGAAATATTGAGCTTGAGGCCTCGACGAAATAGAGAAGGTCTTTGTAAGGTTCATTACTTATAGATGGATCAGCATTCAGGTACTTGACTCACCTTTCACGCAACCTTGAATGTATTTCAGAACACTTTGTGGCATTATGCCCCTGCAATGTGTCTTTCTCTCAATTTCCAAGATCGTCTGCAGTGCTCTAAGAGCGGCTTCTTGGATTCTAAAGTCTCCGCTCCAGGCTAGGAGAGATAAAAGCTTGGGTACGAGCCATAAGAACAACGGACCACCCAGCTTGGGGTCCGGTTCATGAATCTTAGGTGTAAAAAATAGGACCTCGGGCGACCGCTGTATTGTCAATCTTATCACAGCAAGGCTACTAAGACACTGCTGCGTCAAATCGTCTTTCCCGTTAAAGGGATCATCTTGGAACAACACTTCGATCCCGCTTCTGACGACAACGTAGATGATCTTATGATTCACCTCAACATTTGTCTCAATAGAATCCGGGTGCCCATCATCAACATCAAGAATTTCCCGGAGTAGCTGTCGAAAGCTCTCTTGGTCTTGATACTTTGAATGCTCTTTCCTTTTGGTTAGACTGTCGACAATTTGAGCAGCGAGCGTAGACGGCGGCGGATCCTCGATCTGTAGTGTTGGCCTAACCGCAGCATTATTGAGACTACCTCTGCTTGGGGCCATGATAACTCAAATGTGCATGCCTATCAGCAGTAATTCAACTCAACTGTCTGTGCTGTATGTAGGACGCGTCTGCGCTTCAGCTAAGGATAGAAGTGTAATGTATTTCCTAGTCGCATATCTAACATAAGCTAGTAATGAATACATGTGTCATTTACCGAGCGCATGTTTAACAAAGTTCATGGCGAGTTCATGGCGAGTCCATGGCGAGTATAACATACTTCACTTGTAGACGTGAAAACACATCATCATGGAAGAAAGTGTTCCTAACGCAACCCTGGGGCAGAAAACCCCACCCACAGGAACTGATCATCGCTATTTCATGCGAGAAGCTTTGAACATGGTATTACAGATAATCCTGCCCAGATCTCGAAGTTCCACATCTCATTGAAGTAGGCAGAAAAAGCTCTTCAATCCGATGAAACTCCTGTAGGATGTGTTTTCGTGCATAACAATGAAATCATTGGTCGAGGGATGAACGACACTAATAAATCGTTGAATGTTAACACACCTCAAAACCATTGCTCTGGATCAATATATTGATAACTTTTGTGCAGGGCACCCGCCATGCAGAATTTGTTGCCATCGCCTCGATCCTCCAATCACACCCCATCTCCATCTTCCACCAGACTGACCTCTACGTAACGGTTGAACCTTGCATTATGTGTGCCTCCGCTTTACGTCAATACGGCATCCGCACAGTCTATTATGGCTGTTCTAATGATCGCTTTGGAGGTACTGGAAGTGTGCTCTCTATTCACTCTGAGTAAGTGCGTTTCCTTGGAGTCGAGAAAGCGACGTTGATAAGATTTGCACAGTCCGAGTGTAGACCCTCCGTATCCTGCTCATGGAGGCCTTTTTCGCGAAGAAGCGATAATGCTCTTGCGGAGGTTTTATGTTCAGCAGAACGAGAAAGGTTTGTAGCTTTGGTCGGAAAGCTATATCTTTGCTGACCGAAGTCCAGCCCCGGAACCTCAGACTAAAAAGAACCGTCAACTTAACACGGAGATAGATCCCGTAGCAAGCAGTCAACAGCTACCTATACTGGAGTAGTCAGTTAAAGCCAAGCCTAAGATGCCTTCGCTCTAAATCTCTAGTAACTAAGGAAAGTCGCAAGGTTTGAAAACTTTCATCTAAGCTGAGTATCTCTAAATAGACAATCTATGATGCTCAATGTTCTCATGAGGAGCCCTTCCACAAATGCTCGTATCTGAGCAAGCCATGAGCATGGCTGCCTTAGGACGGTAAAGAAACTAGGACGCTAGGAAAATCTAATGCACAGACCAAACCCGTTGCCAGTCTGGTGAAGGCATAAGCTCGCCATAGAACACCGAGATATGCGAATCGACAATTGTCGAAATCACCACAAGTACGAGTGTAAGAGATGGGAAGCGGTCCTCGAAAGAAGAATGAACAGTTTACCAACGACGATTTCCACCCATAGGCGCAGAGTTTGAGCTGATGAATCCTCCACGGCCTCCGCGTCCACCTCCACCTCCACGGCCACCGCCATATCGACCGCCACCTCCACCTCCTCCGTAGCGAGCCATTTCATGAAGCCGAGGATCAATCTGCTGTTTGGATTCGGTGAGAACTGCTACTAGATCACGTGCCTATAAGAAAAAGATTATTAGTATATAGCCATTAAGCTAAAAGCGTAGGTGGTAGGCAACATACTTGTTTCGAATCTGCGAGTTTTCAGGTTAGCTATAGTTATCAAGAATTTCAAGATGGGGGCAACTTACTGTCAGTGGTGAACAGAGTGATGGCGGTACCCTTCGATCCCGCCCGACCAGTACGGCCAATACGATGAACGTAGTCCTCTGAATTATTGGGGTAGTCATAGTTCAGGACATGAGTAATGTTCTTAACGTCTTCAAGGGGGTTAGCATTCAAGCAAATATGGTAAAGCAAAACGATCCCAATGATGGTCGTGTGAAGCCGTAGCTATCTGAATGCTCTCAACTCGGCTCTCTGCACTGAGGACAGGTCTCACAACTGCCTGGTCCAAGGCACGGCAACTTATCGTGGTCCTGGAGAAACCTTGGAAATGCAGCTTGAACATGTCAAGGAAAGTCCAATCCGCCTCGGTACCCTGATGGTACATAATGAGACGGAATGAGAGATGTAGCGAACCACACTGCACTGAATATCCAAGGTTCTCCTGGCTAGAGAACCAAAAGAAGACACGACGAGCCTGGACCGGATGATGGCACTGGTAGAGCAAACCTTTGCAGAGAGCAGAGCGTCACATACAGAGCCACACGACGTCAACTGTGGGAAGGGGAGGGGGCGTGTAGCGCAATCAATCATACCAATACCACGGGAAGCCACATCAGTGGCTACCATTATGGGACTCTTTCCCGTCTTGAACTCATTTAGCACCCAATCACGCTCATGCTGCTGCTTGTCTCCGTGGATTGCTGTAAAACCATTAGTATTCGACACTAATTGGAGTTCGGCTCGTGATACTCACACAATGCTGGCCAACCGTCTTGCCGTAGGAACCTAGTAATGTCGTCGGCTACACGTTTAGTACCAGTAAAGATAAGGACCTTGTTATCCTTGTCTTCCATGATGCGCTCAAGATGCTTGGTCATCTTTTCACGCTTATCAAACTCCGAAACAATCTCCACGATTTGAGTGATACGATGGTTAGCTGAAAGATCCATGGATCCAATGTTAACTTGAATAAAATCCTGGAGGTAATCCGAGGCAAGCTGACGGACGTCCTTAGGCCAGGTAGCCGACCACATGCATGTCTGACGGTCTGGGCGGATCTGGTCAATGATTTTTCGGATTTGAGGCTCGAAACCCATATCCAGCATACGATCTGCTTCGTCAAGGACAAGATAAGTAACACGACGAAGGTTAGTCTTGCCGGACTCTAACAAGTCAATAAGACGACCTGGTGTAGCTATGACAACCTCAACACCGCGAGCTAGGTCGCGAATCTGGCCGCCTTTAGGAACTCCACCATAAACACAGGTGTTACGGATGCGAGAGGACTTTCCAAATTTGGTGATTTCCTGTTGGATCTGAACGGCCAGCTCACGGGTTGGTGCTAAAACCAGAACGATCGGTCCATCTCCGGGTCCAAGTAGAGGCTGTGCATTAATATGAACGATAGCCGGTAAGCAATATGTCAAGGTCTTGCCGGATCCTGTTTCTGCAATGCCAACGACATCACGTCCGGAAAGCGCCATGGGCCAGCCTTGAGATTGGATAGCTGTAGGTGCGTCGAATCCTTGGGCCTTGACCTCGTCCATGACATACTTCGGGAACCCGGCTTCGTCAAACGTCTGCACAGGTCGTGGCACATTCTTACCCTGAATTGTAATTTCCTTTTGTCTACGAAAGGCTTCCACATCACGGTCGGAGCGGGAACTGACAATTGGATCTTCTTTATAGAACGATTTTTCGAATTTTGGCATCGTTGCAAGATCTTGTGGGGAATGTTAGAGGCCAAACGTAGAACTTGAGTTGAGAACACCTTACCCCATTTTTGTGCCTTCAAGCCAGCTCCAAGGTTAGACATTTTGTCGCCTCCAGCACCTCCGCCATAGCCACCTCCGTATGATCCTCCACCTCCGTAGCCGTTAGTGGAAGCACCGTAGCCGCCACCACCTCCGTTCGAGTAACCATCTGAGTAGCCGTTGCTGCCGCCGCCAGAGTATCCGTTGCTACCACTAAATCTCCGCATGCGTCAGTACTAGCGAGTCGCAACAGATGGCGCGACACGAGAACAAAGAAGGGATTTGAGGTGAGAGATTGCTAAGAGATGATACACAGGGCACACTTAGACTTCAACGTCTAAACCTGGATAGTCATACCCGTGGGAATAGGTTGTAGAATAGTCGCGAGCTCCTGCATATCCACCACCTGAGCGGTAGTCGTCGTACCCGTTAGAATATCCTCCACTGGCACCTCCATATCCTCCACCGCGAGAACCGCCGTAGCCGCCTCCGTAAGACATCTTTGTTGCTTTTTCGAATGTCGGGAAATGATAGTTAAAGAGGAAGGCGAAACTGAGATGAGAAAGGTCAAAAAGGGTAAAGGTGTTGTAACTTGTAAGGTGTGATGTTGGCTTTGAGGTTTGGAAAATTAAATTTTTTGTTGCAAGGCGGGCTGTTAGCGTGATCTTGAGTGTCATCCATGACTAATCAAAGGTCTCGCCAGATTTGGAAGCACTTGGATGAGGCTTGGGACGAGGGGAGCAAGTGAATCAAATTCATCAAAGGAGACTTGTATTAAAGACGAGGCAATAGTTTTGAATTCTATATACTGCGTTAGAGGTCGACAATGGAGAACATAGTAGTTCTCCCTCGCCTCTTTCTTCTTGCGCCGTAGGTAATTGATAATACCGACCACCAAGCTGAGCGCGCGAACATGGCACCTTTGCGCAGCACTGCCTTGGTTTGTCTATTAGTATATATTGCCCTGCTCCACTCACTGCCAGGTATTACAGTAACTTTCTATAGTTGTCCGAGAGACAAACAAATCTCAATGTCCAACCGGTGGGAGGATAGCTTTTTGCAGACTTGATGATCCAGTCTTCTTCGCCAAAGAACTGGAGAAATACGCCTGAGATATTGTCCGCCAGCTTTTCATGAAGTCCAGGCTCTTCACGCGCTGCCGTAATCTTTGGTTGCTCCACGTTTCTTCCGACAACATGATATCCGTGGTTTAATTTTCTAGTCCCGCAATTTCCAGTTCAGTGGCTGGATTGGAGTATCACCCCTCATAGGAACCTGATATGGCATATGGCTCTAATCGTTGAGACAGCAGCATGTTCAAATTTAGCGTCCATGGTCGTTCGTATAAGTGCAGAAGCTCCATCACCCTTTGATATCAAAACTCGTTCCACAGCCACAGCTGCTCGTTGCCGCCGGATTACCAATAATTTTGAACTGGCTCCCTATCAACTCCATGGTATAGTCTATTTTACTCCCTTTCAGTAATTCCAAACTCGGTTCGTCCATTACAACTTTTGCTCCAGAGCCATCGGTAGCTTCAAACACAGTATCATCCTCCGGAGAGATATCTAAGGTATTAGTGAGTGACATGAGGTATTGAAAACCATGGCAGCCGCCGGATTCGACTCGAACACGCAGTGCGAGCTTAGGATTAGAATCTTTGAACATGATTTCTTGGAGACGCTTGCGACCTGTTAGCATCAAAGTTCCTCATACCAAACAGTTGAAAGTCTCACTGTTGCAGCACGAGAAGTAATATCGATCAGCATGTCATTTCCTTCCTCATCTTTCCGAGGGTTGATTGTAGCAGCCACAGCTTTGGGGGTAGGTGATGAAAAGAAACCCCGCTTTGATTGGGTATTATTGCAAGACAGTCGGGATGATCTGAACGGTCGATGGAATAGTAGATATGCCCTTCTCTCTCTCAAGAATGGGAGCAGATATTCGGGCAAAGGTTCAGTTTTGTGGCGGCTGCTGTTCATGAATATTGGACTTGTACTGAAGAAGGTTGCTTTTGTTACTCGAGTACATCCAACGCTCCCTACTGCCAACCGCAGGAGTGGAATGATGGGTTTCGCAGCTGCCATTGCGTGAATTGAGTATGTGGATTTAATGTTGACAAAAGCGAGAAGAAACCTTTTCGTAATCTATCCCTGCTTGGTAAGCCGCAGAGTGAACGTTGGCGGGGAAGTTCGAGTGGGCAGATCGTTCACATTCACAATTTCTAGCTACAATCTTTGCAACATGACAGATTTCCACTCAGACAGCAGTATAAACACAAGAGACTATGCAGAGCGCCTTGACCAGCAAGATCCTCTAAAACACCTCCGGGATGAATTCATAATACCCACAAAGGCGGATCTGAAGAGAAAAACGTTAATCAGGTCAGGTAACCTTCTCCCGCCTCCTACAGCAAAGGTGCTGACTGACGTGTGCGGCAGCCTCTACGACTGAGCATACTTCAGAGCTTTCCATATACTTGTGTGGCAATTCATTGGGCTTACAGCCTCGCCGGACCTTAGAGCGCATAAACTCTCATCTTGCGGCATGGGCCAGGAAAGGTGTCCTGGGCCATTTTACAAAGCATGACGACTCTTCTTCGCCTCCGTTCCTAGACATCGATGATGCGGCTGCAGAACATATGGCGCCGATTGTCGGTGCTAAGAAGTGCGAAATTGCCGTGATGGAAACATTAACGGCGAATCTGCATTTATTGATGGCAAGCTTCTATCGACCAAGTAAAGAGAAATACAAAATCATTATTGAGGGCAAAGCTTTTCCAAGTGACCATGTACGCAACCGAAGATCTGGAAACTACCGTAGGATGCGATATCTGACGATTCGCTTCCCTAGTATGCAGTCGAGTCACAAATCCACCATCACGACCTTGACCCAAAAGATGCGATGGTCCTTATAGAATCCCCTAACTCTGAGCTCCCTACCGTGACTACGTCTCACATTATTTCCATGATCGACGAGCACGCGTCTTCTGTGGCCCTAATATTACTCCCAGGGATACAGTACTACACAGGGCAGTACTTCGACATCAAGACTATTACTGCCCATGCCCATTCTCGTGGTATTATAATCGGCTGGGATCTTGCTCATGCAGTTGGAAATGTCGATGTGCAGCTTCATGACTGGAATGTCGACTTCGCTGCTTGGTGTAATTACAAGTATATAAACTCTGGTCCTGGGGCAATCGCCGCGCTATTTGTTCACGAGAGACATGGGAAGGTGGACAAAGGGGCAGATGGTGTTGGATTTCGGCCACGACTGAGCGGCTGGTGGGGTGGTGACAAGGCAACCAGATTCGAAATGGGTAATCGTAAGTCAACCCCCTTTTTGAAGATTTGGCGGCCAGGCGAGATGGAATTGGTGTACAAGAAGGCTCAACCAACCCGCGGCTTGAAGTCTCGATGGGATGGCTGTACATTCTATCCAGCATTACTGTTAACACACTTCCAGACTTCCTCCCTATCCCGGGGGCCCCCGGCTACCAAGTCGGCAACCCCTCCGCCCTGGCCCTAACGGCCCTCCTCGCTTCCTTAGAAATCTTCGCCCAAACCTCCATGCCCGCCATCCGCGCCAAATCCATCGCCATAACCGCCTACCTCCAATCCCTCCTCCTTCTCGATTACACCCCGACTCACACTCCATACCGCATCATCACTCCCTCCGATCCCGCCGAACGAGGAGCCCAATTAAGCGTGCAGCTAAAGCCGGGGTTGTTGGAGGGCGTGATGAAGGAGCTGGAAGACAACGGGGTAGTGGTGGATGAGCGGAAGCCGGACGTGGTGAGAGTGGCGCCGGCGCCGTTGTATAATACTTATAGGGAGGTTTGGGAGTTTGTGGGGATTTTCAAGGAGGCGTGTCGAAAGGCGGAGGCGGGAGTGGCTGATGGTGCTGAGACTGCTACGGCGTTGCAGGGGGAGGAGAAAGGGTGGGGGCTGGTTAAGTAGATGGATGATGCTTATAAATTGACGACTAGGACGAGGAGCAGTTTCGCATCGCTGTGATCCGTTGATGGTTCTTGTTTGGGAATTATTTTCCGGTCCCGGAAAAGCCGCGTTTGAAACTACTTATGCTGAACCCATCTTTGCAGAATTTCCTGTCTATCGTCCGTACTTCTCATCTCGTATCCGATGCCTGATAGCGCCGGTGAACAGGACAATCCCTCTAAAACCATCTCATCCCGGGAATCCATCTCCTCGCTCAAGAAAACCGCATTCCACACCGCCTATATTCCAGAATATATCATCTCCACCCCTCCCTACCCGAGAATCTCCTCGTCCCGCAATCCCACTTACAGCCTCCTCCCCCAGTCGCAACTTCCCTCCTCAATATCTCTCGTACCCTACAGTTTCACCATTTTCCTCAATCCAAGATCCCGTTTAGTCCGAAACCATTCATCGCTAAACGGTTCTTTGAAAAGCATCATCGACCCGAATCAGGGGCACCCGAATCAAAACAACCGTCTAGTAAAAGAGAAGTCGGCTCCAGTCGATTCCTGGGAAGGGTTCTTGGGCCCCGAATTGTGGCAGATCGCCTATGCGTCCGCTCAACTCTGTACAAGGGGGTTTAGGAGGTAAGGACTACGGTGAGGCTTCATGGGGTGGAGGGAGCGGGGGGAGCGGAAGAGGTGAGTAGAGGAGTTGAGGATGGGGATGGAGGTGGGTGGGTTGCAGTGCGGGTTAGGGGTTTTAGTTGATGTATGCAAAGTGGAGGGTTAGAAGTGAAGAGGCAATCTCTTCGATTTCTTTCTTATTGACGAATGTAAGTTTTTTTGGGTCGAGCTTGAGTTTGAGAATAAAGTATATGCGATGAGAAGACGAGGCTGAGAAGAGTGACGCGGACTTTAGATTCTTTATGGTTCGTGTGCATTCCCAATCCCGTTATTCCTTCATGTATCTTCATTTCTTCCTTGTTTTTCAAAAAAAGAAATTGGCTTCATCTCCTTCAACGCCTTCTACATATCCCCCTATCCTCACCCCACGGTGTCATGACAACTTGGCAGCCGTGAAAAAAACTTCGTTCACTCTCATTTCCTTAAGGAACCACGCCTAGACCTAGGGGATCTTGGTCCGGCTGTCTATGAGGTAGTGTCGAGATGGTCTGGGATTGGTTTTGTGGGTTGTTGGTTGTTGGTTGGTTGGATGGTTTGATGGTTGGGTTGGGTTGGGTTAGGAGGGGGAAAGGGGAAAGCGGAAAGGGGAAAAGGCGGGGGAGGGAGAGGGTTAATGACTTGATGTCGAAGAATTGTATAAGAATTTTTGAATTTAAACCGTTTCATTCAAAAGAGAGAGAAAAATTCTTGTTTTCTTTTATGTGAACGTTGTGTACTATTTACATCATTTGAGATTATTTCTTTCTTACTAATTTTCTTGATCTTCTAATGGTTTTTAATCAAAGGTTTACTCATCCCTATAATTTAACTTTTCAAACGAAGTACTGTAACCATGATGAACACTAACTCGGTTAACCAAACATTCAAGTCAAACGAGACAAAGAGAACAACGAATGTCGCTTTGCACAATTAAACCTTTTAGTAAAGAGCTGAAATGCTCGATTATAATTACTGAGGTATCATATAAATTTACTGTGATTAAGAAATCTCTTTAGTACATTACGAGGGAAAGACCTTAGCATGAGGTAGTAATCGAACATACCTAGATTTTATCTAATCAATGTCAGTATTATTCCACACTGTAAACCCTTCATTCAGTGCTCCGCCCAGTGCTCTATTCAGTGCTCTACCTAGTGCTTCATACATGCTTTATCTAGTGCTTTATCTAGTACTTTATTTAGTACTTCATTCAGTATAATCACATAAGCCGATTGAAAAAAACCAAAAAGACATATGCAGAAGTGTAGTATGAATTTAACATTTTTGATGTTTATTTATTTAATTGTAAAATAAAAATCATGTTACTGCCAGTGTACGTTATGATGATTGAATAAAATTTAACACGGTACATATCAGATATGATTCTAGGCTGCAATGCTTGAAATCTGTCAACGGACCATCCAAAATAGGTGTCTGAACAAGCCAAAAGAAAAAACCCTGATGAATCCTCACACCCCCTCTCTACCCTCCGTTCGAGGCCATACCTCAGCAATTGAAATTTCCCATACAACCACACTCAACCCCTTCTAGCCCCTCCCAAGCAAGCAAGTAAGCACGGCTATATGTCATGCCTACGCTCTCCCCAGTGACCCGTTCCTTCGTTCCTATCTAAGGTTTATTTATCCAAGTCAACTACTTCCTCCGCGTTTGGGGCATGGAAGGTTAGATGCGTGGTAAGGAGGCCTTCGTGGGAGGAGGGGGTTTTTGGAAGGTTTTAGGAGGGTTAGGTGATGTTAGCTGGGCAGAGGATTGTTGGAAGAGGAGGGGAGGGGGCATTTGGAATTGAGGAGGTAGGTTGGGGAGTTGAGAAAGGGCGGATTAATGATTGTAGGGTCTGAAGGGAATTTGGCTTGATTTTTTCTGTTGGGCGGGTGGATTGAGGTGACGAGGGGAGGTTGGGAAAGCATTGGGTGGGTTTGAGAAGGGAGAGGGAGTAGAGGAAGGAACGAATTTCAAGATCACGGAAACCTGGGCGTTTTTTGTCGGCAGAGGCTCTAAGAGATTTGCTGTCAGTCATTGAAGGGCCTTCGTCTCAACTAGCTGAACCATACAACTGGACAAGGCTAGAGTATATTTGGTAAACGCCTCGTGTTCGTCAAGACTAATCCTCAGTCTCTGAATATCCCAACCTTCGCTTCTGAGTCCATCAAGGGATCGATTCTGTATCTATAGATTTTTCTAGCCAGTTGCTCGGTATACAATCAACTGCAAGGCGCTAGAGCGTCTCGGGTCTGTGAATTCGTTCGGAATCATGGTACCTAGAACGATTGATGCAGTGAGAAATCGATCGCTTTAAGGGAAGGTGATGGTGCTGGTGGGATAATTGCTTAGAGTTGGGTGTGAGTAATCGTTCTGGTGGGAGATTTGACGGGTCATTTGAAAAAGGTGTCCGGATAGTGCAGTCTGGATGAGTTGTAGTCTTGTGCAGTCTGGTGGATGTAGAATATGCACGAATACCTCCACAATTATGTTTCAAATAGTTGGGTAGATTTTTGCAATCCTAGCAGGAGTAATGGAGCCTCAGTAAGTTAGAGAAGTTAACGGTGGCCCTGCTGGATGGAGCGATTCGAGACGGGTTTGGGATCAAGTGTCTGTAACGTATAGTCTATAGCTTCTCATCGAACATGGCCCTTTTTAGTGAGTAAACATCCGCTATATGACGATCCTCAAAGGTTATGGCTACCTGGGCATTTGTGATTAGGTTGTAGCCGCTGCGGTTTACCTCTGCCTTTGGCCATGGGTTTCTTTACGCTTGTAACCAAGGAGGTTGAGTACTATCTGTGCTCACACTTTTGGAGCTGCCCGAAAGACAACAGTGGGTGTAACTGATAGCGGCAGAGAGGCTAGACGTGTCGGTAGCCGATAAAGACAATGTCTCTGCGACTATGCTCGATAAGACATAAGTACTTGGATGGGAAGGGTGAATTGACGGTTTATGGAACATCTCGTGCTCTAGCCACTTGAATCTGTTCCTCCGGATCGTATTGAAGAGCTCGATGTTGCTGAAGACAAGGCAAAATGAAGAGTAAACGGCATATCAGAGGATAAGATTCGGCTCGGTGTGGAATCTCATGAACGGTCGGCCAACGTAAGTGGACGAAGAGCAACCTGAACTCCAAGTTTCCATTTGTGATTCCCAAAAGCTTAGGCCTTGATGTGGCCAAGGTAGACAACAAACGATACAGTCATCAAAAAGAAACAAAGACTTGGCAACCGGGGTCGATACCAGGAGGCATCCTGAGCAATTTTGCAAAAGTCGGATGATCAGTAGTGGTTCAAGAGTACACCCCAGACTCGGCTTCTGGTTGGATGGCAGATCTATGATGGAGAGCTTCGAGTCGCCACTTCTTTCCGAAATCGCCCGCTTGATCTCAACGGAGCACCACTTACTAGCATGTGGGATCGAGTTCCATCACAAGGCTGGGCATCCGGCCGTTGCTCGACCGGGCGTCTTCCTGTCTCGAGGCCTAGGGCTTACTTTCGTCGGTAATGGCGATTCGCATTGCCTGATGAGTGATGACTCGCCGCGAGGCTTTTTTCCAGATCGCACTGACCCCCGACACAAGGTGTAGAAAGTCAAGGCTTGTCATTCCGGTCCATCCTTCGACAACATCAAACGAGTCACGAGTAACCAGATCGGCAGATATCGAGGGCGGTCTTGTGAGATGAGTTCCATACGCTCCGGGCATGGTAACGTCTAATAGGCTTTCTCATTTCCGGCATCGCTCATACTCCATTCGTGCGCTTTGACAATGGTCAGTTCATCAATGGTTACAGTCACTCTATTAATGTAGCACTGGCTGGGATAGTTTCTTGCAAGAGAGAGTTGTTTGGCTCGGGTTTTACGATCGTCTGGCTAATGCAGCACGCAAGTGTTAGCAGGAAGCAAGAAGCCATGAGAAATTTCCCGTGGATTGAGATTGCCCAAGTAGCAGTCCTACGAAGATGTACTCGAGCAGTGAATTCGGAAATATAAATCTGCCGGCGGATATACTACTAATCCAAGAGTCGAATTGGCGGCACGGCTGGAAAAGCTTCGACTTTTCGGCTCGATGTAGCATCAAACACGACGGTAAGGTAAGGTATTGACATTAACAGCAAACAAGTCGAAAATCCAACATGATCTTCCACCAAATCTCGGGAAGAAAATGTAGCAGCCAGATCAAGCGGGAGAAAAGGTAAAAAGACGTTGGAGCCTTGTGTAGAGCCTCGTGGATCACTTAGGTAGTCTGTCGTTTGGTCGTTTGGTCGTTTGGTCCTTGGTCCGACGGGGTTGGCTTTGATATTATTTCTGGACCTTCTATTCCGTACTACTGTACTCCGTAGCTGTGTCGTTGAAACGTACCATGCATGGGTCCATCGCGGTCGCGACATTGAATCTTCCAGGATTCGGCAAGGATGATGATAGGAAGCATCAAACGGCACATGAAGAAGGTGGCCAGTGAGGGTCGCTGTCAGGCTGTTCGGTGGTTGACTGGGAAAGATGGCATGTCGATGGTTGGCAACGGGGGGATAGGGAATCAGAATTCCTGGTTAGTAAGGTGTGTGGGATACTGTAGTAGACTGGGATCGGACACGCCAAAGGATTTGTCTCGGCAGCTACCGTAAAAGCGCAATGCACCCATGAAGTTAGTTACTCGTGCAACTTAAGTTACTCTGAACAGCGCCACCTCTACGCATGAAATGAGTCAAATGAAGCAGCCGTGCCTTCACCCTGCTACCGAAAGACTTAGAAGGGATACACTGCCATGACTATTAGGTATCCCCCGGCCACCCCCGTACAGTATTCTACAGAGGATTATAGTGGCGAGTGCGAGAGGCACGGCCCCACGAATGGGTATCTGCCACGTTCCACCCATTACTGTACGTATGGGCGGCATTCATACGGGGGGCCTACGATCCGAGACATGGCAACTGCTTGGAGATTGGTTAGGATTGTTATTGTTATTGTCAACTCGAGAGTATTAATCCGTAGCCATCGAAGGATAGATAACAGATACACTTCCCTGTGGAAAAGCAAAGTGTCATGTCGATAACGTCGTGGCATACGATGATGGGCGTGCATCATCATCGGTCAAGTGGTGAAGTACCTATGGCGTAGAGTAGTACTTCCCGTAATACTGCACTGTCGCTATTCAGGTATCTTACCGAGTCACTCCGGAGTCCCTCCGGAGTGTTGTGAATGACTTCGAACTTTTCTCTCGCAACTCGGTGGTTTTGCTTCCAGGTACGCGAGACTCACTAAACTTCACTTAGGCCATTCCCAAGGCCATGGCGAAGGGATCCACTAGCAAATAGCTGCCGACACTTGTTGTGGTCGTACAAAATGGAAAAAGACTTCGTTGATATAACTTCAAACATCGCCTTTCGACTTCAGTCATTGTTGTACAACTGCATTGGTTTCCCCCCTTCCCCCTCCCCTCCTCCTCCACCCCCAAAACACCAGAGCCGGCGACGCTGACAACATCAATTACGTATTCGGAGGTGCCCTATCGTGTCCAGATAGGAAAATCTCAGTCAGAACAACGCAGCTTATCTCCGATCGCTTCCGTCCTTCGATCCTGGACCTTTGGAATTGTTCTTCCATTTTTTCCCGTCACACTCGGCAGAAAGATCTCAGTCCGCAATGTGGGACAAGACGTACCCCCAGCCGCCGATAGATTACCTGAACCCTTCAAAAGCACTGGTTGGCAAAGCATGTTGCAGTGCAGCATGCATGTTGTGAGCACGATGCTGTCCAGACAGAAAAAGAAGTGCCGTGGGCGCATAAATTCTGCCGACTTCATTGGCCCACTCTCCCAGATAACTCTCTTCAATTACGTTTCCTCCAACATCAAGACAGCGCTCAGCCACTAAGACTGGTTCCGTACATCCGGAGTAACTTCGATGATGATGTCTTTGTGATAGCCGTGCTGCTGCTGGTTGAAAAGGGTTGTACTCTTCAAGCCAGCAGACTGCAACAATAACCTTTTGATCACGCGGTCACTCTAATCCTCTTACTCACCTGGTTCGCAATCACAACCTCACCAGTCAGTCCCTTCGTCCAAGCGCTCCCTCCGAACACCCGTATTGCGCGGCCGAGTTGAGCAGATTCCCAGCCCCGCTTTCTCCAATTTGGAAGCCAATTACCATGTGAAAGTGTTCTCTCCCCCAGGACATGGTTACTGTTTTTATCATGATTTGCCGCCAAATACTCCGTACGGAATAGAGCCAACAAGATTAACCCACCGCCTTTTCGTTCAGGGAATCGTTGGGCGCGAAATATGCGTCTCGGTAGGAGCAGATCCGAAGAAGGTAATTAAGAGGCGCTGCAGTCTTATTGCTCGAAGCCTCGAGTCCTACGCCATCTACCGCATGATGATAACATGAGGTCGCCAGGTTATTGGCCCCCTCCGCATGGCGGCCAAGGATCAGTATTCAGTAATACCACGGTACTCCGTCAGGGTGGAGAGTAGTGCAATCCTTAGGCAATGTCTCCCGTGAGACCACGGTCCTAGCCTCCTAAAGCATGTAGGCCTTCTTCTGCCCTCCTGTGCACCGGTGTTTGTTGTCGGCTATCGTCGAGCCTGCACTCCGTATGCGTCCCGTGTTCTCCGTAGCTGCATGTTGATAAAATGTGCGAGACCAGAATTCAGCCTCACTAACAAATCAAGCTTACCTGTCGCATGTGGCCAGTTCGCAACTGAGTTGTCCGGCCTGGCCCCCCTTTTCCTGCGAATGATACGGGAAGCGAGCCGAGGGGAAGTCGAGATTCGCCCCAAGGGTCGCTTACGTAAAAAGCCCCTAGTGTTTTGTTACCTTACCTTAGCTTCACTGCAGCCAAACGTCGAAATTGAGATACGCTAAGAGTCCCGCTAAAGGCCCCATCGCCTCCTGCTCTCTCGGAAAAGTCTGAATCTCTCTCTAAAGCTCTCAGGCTCTCTTCTCATCCACTACCTACCCACTCACCCTTAACAGGCGCCCCATTGCGCCACAAGCCCATTCTGACACCAAAAGCCCTGACGATACCCTCTAGTTCTATCGACATCGAGTCCAAGGGGCGACGATCATCAAGATCTGCAATCATTTCACACGTGGGACAGCGGATCGTTAGCAACCAGCCCAGTAAGCGCGTCAGCGAAACTCCAACGGTCTTCGTCTAGAACGGAATAGTTTGCGCCGTTCTATCAAGGTCGTCGAAACGCTAGGCTGTCTGGGGTTGGACAACTGGAGCGTTCGCATTTCGGGGTGGCCTAAAGTGACAGGGTAAGCGGTGATGAATTTCAATGGGGTTGTGTTTTAATTTGTTGTTGTCGAATGTGCCTGACGCGAATCCGGAGACAATCAGAAATCCTGTTGACCGCGATTTCGAACCCTTTCTCCGCGCACAACAATGCCCAGCCTCCAACACTAATCACTCCCAACACAGTTCTTCACCCGCAGCTGGAAGATCCCATCATCATCCACCGTCATCCACCATCGTCCACCATCACCTTCTATCTGCTTGATATCTAACACGGTACGGAATACTGCGACTATCCTCGAAACGAGTTTACCTTCCGCACACTTTCCCAAGCTCCGTAACGACCAAGCGCGGAGCACTAGCGGACAAATTAGGGCTTGATTCTTCACCGTAATTTATCACGCCAAGTCCCCCCGGCCAGGTTCCTCCTTGGCCCGAGTCAGTACGCCTCGCCTCTGTCCGCCTACCACTGTAACACCCCAAGCGAAAAGCACACAGCAAAGCACAAGCCTTTTTGGCTGGAGTCTCTCGGGCAGCAAGAAGAGCATTGTGTGTGTTCGTGCGTTGCAAACCGTCGATCCTGTGTCGATCACAAACCTCAACCGTGCCCTCAATTTATTCTGCCATATTCTGTCATCTAAATCAAGAAATTCCCCCCCTCCCCAACGACTCTAACTCGAAGACTTCTACTACTCCATTCTAGCCCACGAAAATCATCCTAGTGTTCACGCGGCGGCCATAGGATCCCAGATAGCTCTTACCCCATCTACGAGAAAACTTAATTCCCCTCGATTGGGGCCCGCTATCGTAGTACCATACCTCTACAAACCCGCCCAGTAGGCCAGTACTACTGTACTGTACCCGGCCAACTCCAAAATCGAATCCTGAATCCTTTAACCTCACTTGCCCCAAGCTCTGACAACAACAACAACGCACTAGGTACTACAATACAATACCTTACTACGTGTGTACCGCTCAGGCTTAGAGTGCTTGTCGGCGTTACTAGTCCTGCTTGTTAGCTTGACCTAGTCTGTTTACTCCACACTCTCTTACCCACACGCTGTTCCTCTGAGCAAAGACGCACCGTCGTCTTGACCCGAAAAGCTCTCAAGAGTCGGACGGAAGCTATTGTGGGCTATCGTGGTACCCTGAAAACCAAAAGTCGTCGCTACTTCAGCTTCCATTGCCCGTCGCGTGGTTTAGTGTTGTTCTTGTCACCTTGTTGACGCTTCACTATTCCATCGACTATCACTAGCTACAGAGCTTACCGCGACAAACCAGAAAGCCTCTTTGGTGTCGTGAAACAGTGAGTGCAATCGATGTTGGAGGTGAACGACTGCACAAGGGCTGACAATGGCAACTGCAGCATTTGATGGACAGAGGGGCATCCGACCAGTACTCGCAGTCAGGTTTGCACACACGTCCACATCCGGCGTTGGCCCTCGAGACTCGATCCTAAGAAACTGCCGTAGATCCAGCATCTGCTGCGCAGTACACACCACATCAAGAAGTGCGGCCGAGCAACTTCCCAACAGCAGCGACTCCGACTTCTGAGTTCGGCGTCAACCCATCTTCGGCGCGTTCAGCCAACTTGCACCCGGAATACTTGGCGCGTCAGCATTACGCTCAACAGCACGGCCACGCCAATACTGGGAGTATGGCTCAAGCAACAAGTCCGTCCATGTCCTTGCAAGATGGACACCAAAATAACCATCATAACCCTCCACATGTAAAACCTAACCCCGATGTACCTATAGATCCATCCATAGCCGCGTCGAGTCCGACCTACCCACCCTACTCTCCGTACGCCCAGCAAAACCACGACATGCAGTACCAAGGCCACCCGCCTCCGGGCTATCCACCGCACTGGCCGCAGCAATACGCTGGACATCCGCACGGATTGCCAAACGGGCCCTACAGCTCCCCTGGAACCGCAGTATCCGCTACAGGTGCGGTAGCCACTGCTGGACCACGTCCTGGCCAGGTTTGTTACTCGCGTTTATTTCTTACCATCCGCATTACTTAGTCTACATACAGAATCCTCACCCACTGTCTCAGGTCTATTCGTTCGTGCCGATCCCAGGTGCTCAGCAACACAAGCGTCCCCGTCGCCGCTACGAAGAAATCGAGCGCATGTATAAATGCGGATGGCAAGGCTGCGAGAAGGCTTACGGCACACTGAACCATCTTAACGCGCATGTCACGATGCAGTCGCACGGGCAGAAGCGTACTCCCGAAGGTCAGTTGGTCCATTTTGTTGTGATTGTCGCAAAGTCGCGTTTTTGGTTAGATCATGAACACCCGCTTCTTGGGTTGTTAGTGAGGTTACACAACATGAGCCTTGTGATAGGCTTTGGCACTACCAGACTGTGGTACCCCACGCCCTAAGACTAAATCTTCAAGCCGACGCTAGTATCCCATTAGCGCGAATCTATACTAACACGTCTTGGGACATCACAGAGTTCAAGGAGATTCGCAAGGAATGGAAAGCTCGTAAGAAGGAGGAAGACAACCAGCGCAAGGCCGAGGATGAGCGACAGCGCGGCGCCAACGGTGGCAGTTCCATCGACGGCCAATCAAACGATCCTGCCCAAGCTCCACCGGGGCAAAACTACGCACCTGGTGCTCGTCCTCATCTGCCTCCCATCGGCTACGCTCCTGCCAGCGGTCAGGTTCCTGCTCAGTACGCAGGTGGGGTCGACCAAATGTACCAACAGGGTAATGGTCAGGTGTACACAGGATATCCTCACTCTCCCTACGGGCAGGGTCAACAAATGTACCCACCACGCCGTACCCCCATAGAAGGGAATCAAGAGCTCATGCTGACGTTTCTTCAGATCCTGATATACCCATCTTCTATACATCATAGATCGGCTCATCATAGTCAAGTGTCCTTTTCCTCATATTCAGCGTACGATATCCCCGAAAAGCAAATTAAGGTGGGAGTGGAGGAAACGGTAATGATGGTGGCTGTCTGCTCACAGATCATGGAGTTGGTTGCATAGGGATTGGTGGTGGTTGTTGGTGTTGTCATTTGGTCGACCAACACGAATGATGATTTCTAATCTTCTTCCGATGTATCCTCTCGTCAACGTAGGCAGATGGGTGATCCTTTAAGATACGTGCTGGATGCATGGCCGTCAGGTGCCAACGGGGGCCGAGGCCTTGCCATTCATGTTTTTCGTTAGTTCCCAGCAAGCATACAGGAGGGGGTTGATGGCATTATCATGTTTTCACATTCTCTCAGTCGTTATCTCCAAAAAGATCACCGGTTGTATTGTTGGCTGAAGGCAACGGTCTCATTGTACGGTTGCATGGTTCCAGTACATGCTGCTTTTCGTAGTTTGTTCAAAGAACTGCCACTATCAGATTGAATCGCTAATTTCATGCTCGCTCCAATGCCTTGAGATTTTGGGCAACCATTGGTGTGACGTGTAAATGCTTCGGCCTGACGGCTGGATGGACCCGATCGCCTGGATTTGATGTGCAGCAGCTTTGATGCATTTCGAGCCGGATGGTTTGTTTCTGGGAAGATGGCCTACCACTCAAAGGGTCCTAGACAGTGTTACACAGAGCTACTGCGTGCTACTACTTTAGCAGAGAAACCCTAAGTCGCGACCGGATAACGCACGTTTTAAGGCGTTAGTCTCCCACGTTGCAGGTACTGTACTGTAGTCGATGCACACAGCATGCCGTACATAGACGCCACGGCGCCAATAACGCTACCGTAGTCAGCGAGTCGACGACTTTCCGTTAGCTTGAGGCTGAAAAAAAAGATTGAGAAGAGCCTCATCCCTGACCTCGGATGTTACAAAGTTACAACCCCAAACATTGATACCGTCAACGCCCAATTCAATGCTCCGTTGTAACGCTTGTATTCGGAGATGCATACAAGCGGTCTTCTCTGATGCATTAAACACTTCTCGACTTCCAAAGGTAATTGGTCCTTTCTCAACCTCGAAAGCCTCCCTTCGAACGCCACCATGGCAGCGACGAAGATACGCAACGGCAGCAACTGCTGTACCGGAGATGTCGCAGCGGACGGATACCTCATCCCAATCTCAGGTTCATTCAAGGAGGAATGAATTTGTTGGGAAGGACCAAGAGTTCAAGAGAACGGAACTCGAGCAGGAGCTTCGCTACCTGAAAGATCCTGTGAAGCTAGCGGACCACACCGTGAGTCTGCTGCGGCAAGATGACCACGACAAAGCGTTGGAGATTGTCAGGATGGGAAGCAAGAGAATGGCCTGTACGGTCAGCTGGAATCATCTCGTAGACTATGAGATGAGCAAAGGGATGGTCAATAGAGCGATGAAACTTTATAATGAGGTATAGGAGGATTACTTTTTGATGAGACTGGTGAAGCTGAACTGTCCACAGATGAAGAAGCGTGCCCAGCCGCCCGACGCGCATACCTATACCATCGTACTTCGAGGTCTTGCCTGGAATCCGCATTACCAACTATCCGTATCGCGTGCCATAACGGTCTACAATTCCATGTACGCCGACAATTGCCCGGTCAAACCCAGTATCATCCATACCAACGCTGTGCTCAAAGTCTGCGCTCTTGCCAAAGACATGGACGCTCTTTGGGGCGTTGCTGCGAAGCTGCCAACTCGCGGCAAGGCTGCGCCGAACAATCTCTCCTTTACCACCATACTGAACGCCATCCGTACAGTTGCTTGGCATGACTCTTCCCAGTACAACAAGGAAGTAGATGAATCGTCCAAACAAAAGAACGCGAGGCGGCAACAAGCTGTTCTTCAGGGGAGAAGGATGTGGGACGAAATTGTCGAGCAATGGCGGAGTGGAGATATAGTGATGGACGAGGAAATGGTGTGCTCGATGGGAAGGCTGCTTCTCCTGGGTTTTGATAAACGAGACTATGAAGATGTGCTGTCACTGCTGGAGCAGACAATGGCGATTCCACGTCCAAACACATATTTTAACGGACCTATCCGCCAAAGCCCGCAGGATGTTAAGGAAACACCAGGTTCACAGGGACCAAATGACATTGGAGCTCCCACGCCTTCTCCCTTAAACGAAGATGAAGACGCAGAACCAGACTACACCCCCGGCGGCGAATTCGCCCCACTCCCAAACTCCACTACGAAAAACCTCTCTTACGCTCGCCCAGGCCGTAACACCCTTTCCCTTGCCATCGACGCCTGCCTTCGACTGCACACCACCCGCGCCGCCCAAGACTACTGGGGCCTGCTGACGTCCCCCTCCGGCCCTTACAACATTGCCCCCGATTCCGAGAACTATCACATGTACCTACGCTTACTACGCTTGCAACGAGCCAGTCGTCTTGCGGTGGAGTTGGTGAAGGAGATGAATGAAGGGGTTGTGGGTGGGGGAAGGAGGGATATGGTACAGGCTAAGACGTTTAGAATTGCCATAAGTTGCTGTGTAAGAGACCAGAATAATAGAAACTCGGTGGTGCACGCTCAGGAACTTGTGCGCATAATGAGCGACACGCTCGAAAAACCCGACGTAAAGGCATTAGAGATGTACCTCTCCGTCACCTACCGCTCAAGCGACTGGCGCGCTATGCTGACGTCTCTCCGCGGCATGGGAAGCATTTTCACCAACCTTCGGAGCCTAGTGGCTTACGGAGACAAAGACGAGGTCAGCTGGAGGGATAAACAGGAGACTATGGCGTTTGGGAGGCGGATGGTCGGATGTTACGATCTTGCCATGGGCCTGGGGAAAGAGGACATGACCAAGGAGGAACGGAGGATCGCCATGGAGCAGCGGAATAGGGTGGCGGCTTGGGTGACTAGACACGCAGAGAGAGCGATGGGAATGACGCGGAAGGAATCAAAACACAGAGAAAAGGCGGGTGATCGAGACACAGAGGCCGAGAGCGAAGGGATTAAAGAACCCCAAGACCAAGAGAACCAGCCAACAGGTCTCGGCACCACAAAACACACCCACCTCCCCCGCGGCCGCAAATCCTGGGAGAAATACGCCCGCGACCAACCCGACGGCCAACGCTTCGAACGCGATGACTCGGACGAACGCTACTCCTTCCTATCGGACTCTGATCCAGAGCCTTCGAGGCGGGATCCGGCTCCGCTGCAGGGCGAGGGATGGCGGCGCTGGAGTAATGATCTTGAAAGTGGGCGTGGGGATGGTCGGATGGGGACAGGGCACCGGAGGAGGAGGACGAGGGAGCGGATGGAAATAGGACGAGGGGGTTGAGGATGGAAGTTTGTAAGTGTACTAGAATAGGCAAAGGGTTCGAAGCGATACATTAAATAGAATGGTTGGTGAGGTCAGAGGGATGGAGATGTATATCACTCCAATTTCTCTGATTTGGTGGAATACCGCATTTCCATCATCCAAGAGCTTCTATTAAACGTCAGTATCGTCAACCGACACCCCCGTCTATCAAGCGTCCTTTCCTCTTTCATGTAGCCTGCCTGTCTAAAAATCATCAACATCTATCACACAACCGTCTTTTCAATTTTCTCTAAATTTTGATTTTTGCCAAAGCTATTGATTGATACTTTCGAATTATTGTTTTTAATCGCTTGTCTCTTTTTTTTTTTAAAAATGAACGGTTGAAAAGAATCGGAAGATGCGAGTATTTGACGGAGAAGAAAAAGCCCCCGGTTCCCAAAATGGTTATATACCGATTTTCCGAGAAAGTCGTCCGAGGTTAGTGGGTATTTGTTATGCCTTTCCTTTGCATTATATGTTTTTGTTTTGAAATTTTCTCGTTGGTTTAAGTCTTGCAACCTTTGGAGCTTCTTTCCTCATCCATCTCAGCTTTCCCCATCTTATCTTCTGCTTTACCCCCTTCCTTCCTTCCTTCCACTCCTCCCTCACCCCCCCTCATCTACCACCCCGACAACCCCCCCCCCCCCACCTCCCTGAGAATAAGTAAGCTATGATATTGCTCAAAAAGAGACAAGTCCAGCAAAACTTCAACCCAAACATCCAATCACGCAAACCCTCCTACCTTCCACTTCCGACCCCACTACCCACACCATCTCTACTATACTCTTTGGAAAAGCGAAATAAACACGCCAGCAACGATGCTTGATAGGGCGATGTGTGAGGATAGAAGTTGTGAAGGGGGGTGTTGGGTTCAGAGATTCAAGGAGACTGTTGAGAGGGAGGATACGGTAGCGAGAGATATAGAAGGCTGAAGAGGGGTCTCGCTGCGAAAGATAAGGGACGTAAATGTTTCTACAAGACGCGAGGATGCTGATGGAACGATTCATGCTGGGGTGTAGGATACGCTGGGTAAATTGTGTACGCTCTCGACACTGCTGCGGCAACAGCATTACCCATCCGCTGCGGACCCTACGGATTTAGTTCGACCCATATACCATCAACCCCACAACCCCCTCCAATGCTATCTATTCTCTCCTCGATGCAAGACCGTCTGACGAAGCGACGTAGAACCCGGCGGTGTCGACAACACAGAGACAGAATGGAAATGATTAATAGGTCCGCTGCCATGACCGAGATCCTGGCTCGTTCTGATAGCGATTTCAACATATTGGACTGCTCGCGAGACGGCTTTTGGAATGTCTTCGCCGAGGGCGAGGTTCGAGGCGATGGCCGCTGGAAGTAGATTCCGAGGGTTAGGACAGGAGGATTTACGAAGACGAAGGCAAAATGGGTTGGGGGGGAACATACAAGCAAGCGAGCAGCCGGTGCCATGGGTGTTTTTGGACGGGGAGTAGTCGGTTTTCATTATCGTGCATGTGTGTCCGTCGTGCAGGACATCAACGACCGTGGTCCTGTCTGCGTTCTGCGCTGAGATCTTGTCATCTTTGGTCAGTGGTGAATGGCCGCCCTTTACCAGGACGTATTCTGGACCCAGGCTCTGCACAAGCTTGGCCATTGTCACAATGTCGGAAAGCGACTCAATGTCTGGAGCCGGTAGGCCGGCATTCTGCAGGAGAAGTCGAGCTTCGGGGATGTTGGGGGTTAAGACTGTGGTTAGGGGTATGATGTGTTCGCGCAGGTTGGTGATGGCTTTGTTTGGCAGTAGCTGAGCGCCGCTTGTGGCGACCATGACCTGGAAGACTTAGACTATGAATCTTGAATGAATGAAAAATGTAGTACAGGATCGACTATGGATATTGGTCTTCCATGCCTCTTCAAAGCCTTTGCTACCGCATCTACAGTCTCTGCTGAAGCCAACATTCCTTTAACTAATCAGACTAGTCCATGGAATTAAAATAGTCAATAAAGGAGATTCACGGCGGTAGGAGCATACCAATCTTGACGACATCTACTCCAATATCATCGATACATGCATCAATCTGTTTCACGACAAAATCGGGAGGAGTATGGTGAATGGCAGTAACGCCTTGAGTGTTTTGGGCCGTCAAGGCTGTGGTGGCTGTCATAGCATAACATTGGTGTGCAGCAATCACCTTCTGGTCGGCCTCCAGTCCACTACGATTAACATCAGTGAGGAAGAAAGTATCCGACGGTATGCAAAGACTAACGCTCCACCTGAGCTGTCCGAACCAGCAATGACCAATATTCGCCTTTTATCCATCGCGTTAGGAGTACATTATTTAACGGCCTTTTTTCGTCGAACAAGAACAGCGGTTTTGACTGCGACGGGAAGAACCGTTTTATCGCGCTAGAGCGCGAGGAATACGTCATCTGAAATATTGGTGCAATACAGTGCAGTGCAGGAATGCACAATGCATGAGAGAAATCGGTCCAGTAGATTTACTGCATCTGAAGAGAAGCGGTCGAACCGCATGTTGTTGTGCAATCAGTCCGACTCGCCCGAAAAATCAGTCTCCTCTGGATCTTGCATGAATATCAGCTTCTGCAAGACAGGAAGGCGAAGCTGTCAGGTCATACCTCTCATCAGTGTGAAGTCAAATCTTCCTTCAACCTTTTCCGTCATCGTCTCTCGAATCAGAGATTGCTCTTCCTCGCTAAGATCACTATCCATATCTGCCATCGTTACAGCAAGCAGGAATCCTTTATTGCCCGGTCCAAGTTTCTGGACGAAATCGAGTATGCCTTCCGCTGTGAAGCTGGTTTGGGCACTGAGTTCCAGCCTTCGAAGCGATTTGAGGGACGCAATATCGTCCCAAACAACGTCCGTGATGCCATATCCGCTGGTCCACCAAACCTCTAGCTTTGGTAAATGTCTCGCCAACTGGCAGATGTGTTCGTTCCTGAAGTAATCTGAAATCTCTTTCAAGTCTAGATCTACAAGATTCACAAGCTGGCTTATTGAATCCACCAAAATTATGAACCCACCTCCTAATCCAAAATCTTCCGCTTCACCTTTCAGCGATAGGCTCTGTAGGCTTGTCTGATGTGCTAGCGCTTTGTGAAACTCTTGATTTCCCCGCATGGCATATCCTTCGAGCTTCAAGTGGGTGAGGTATATGTTGTTATCCACCAGAACAGGCTTTAATAGAGCAGGGGCGCTTAAGAAGCTGGTAAAGGTAATATTTCGAAGATTTTTGCAATTTGTCAACCACGACACCATCTCGAGGAAGATGTCATTGTGCAGGTTCTCCAGGTCTGTGACGGCATTGAGGCTTTCCGTCAACAACAGTGTTGTGATGTTAGTACAGTCGTTTAGTTTTGAGAGCATGGGCATCGCCTCTGGTTTGATGCTGTTGAGCTTAAGCTCAGTTAGGGACCTCGCATGGCCATTCAAAGCTAGAAAGCTCTCCGCTCCGACATCGGAATAGCTAAATATCTCCAGTGACTCAAGCGACTGAGGCCGTATTTTCTCAAGGAATGTTGCAAACTGACGGTCTGTATCGATTCCAGCCCTGAATTGATCAGTCTTCTGTATTCATAGTAGAGAGTTTCAGTTCATACCAATCCCAGAACTTCAGTGTCTTAAATTGTGGACAATGAACGCGAAACAAATCACCCGTGCCAGCCAAAGCGTTACCTTTCCACAGACTCAGATGAGTAAGTCGTGACAGTCTTGGAAGCCACCTGGAAAGCTTTTCGGGTGCAACTAAAGGTTGATTTAGTGACTTGTAGTTTTCATGGCAGAAAGAAAACCTTACTGTATCCTGCCAGCTCCTCCAGCATGGGAGTTTGCTCTGTAACAGCTAGTGCATGTCAAACAACGAACCGATATATATACAAGATGCTACCGATTATACCTTCTCCAATGCTATTAAGCGTAGCAAGTATAGTATAGCGAACGCCTTTGGATTTCTGAGGTGTCTGCTTTTCATCTCGTACTATAAACACCGCGAGCTCATTCTTGAAAAACACCCTGGATACTGTTAGTACATCCTTATGAATGGTACCACAAAGGGTTAAGAAAACCCACTTGCTAATGGTATCTCTGAAACTCCTATCTTGAAGCAGCTCTTCCAGATCTTGCAAATTTAGTCTTCGCACATAGCGAGAATACGGAAACAAAGTTTTTCCAAGACTTGAGAGGATAATGGTTCTCCATAGACCAGCCCATTGCATGGTCAATTGCTCTTTCTTGGAAGTCTCTACCTCATCGCTGCCACCGCTAGTGACAGGGGCTACATCATGCATGCTGAAAAGATTAGCCAAAAGTTCTGAACCGATTTCAATAACGAAAGAGCGCTTTCATACCGGTAAAGATTGGTCAATGCAGGGACGGCTAGCTGCTTCCCAGCGCAGACACATTGATAGAGTGTATCGAAATCTCGTCGCTCCCATAATTGAGAGCAAATCATGTACAGAATGTCATCTGGGAGGGATGCCATTGTGGCCTTGTCACGAAGCTATAGTTGATGTAATATTACTCTGGGTCAATATTGTTGACTTAACAGCTGAATATAAAAATAATCCCACTTCAAGCGCGGCACCGTGAATTTGACGCGCTACGCGTGTAGCATGTCCAAGTGAGTTACTCTATCACTTTCGATAAATCAAGCTACGCCTGAGTATTTTGGCCCATGTCATTCTTCAATACGAATTCCTACATCCTTGGCTCCTGCGCGATCCTAGCCCCCGCCATGTTTATTCTTCTCTAGGGCTGTAAGATGGGGCGTTGTACAATGTTCGATGAGGAGGGTTTTTCGGGTTGAACGGGGATGAGGGAGTCTGATCTTTCTGGGTTAGGGAGATTTGCCCGATCGCATTTTCTAACGGAGAAGAAATCAAGACATGTGTTCACAGAACGAGAGAGACAAAGCCTCCTCAAATGTTTGGTTCAGAGATTATAAGATCAAACATTCCATATGCTCTTTCTAGCCATCCTGCAAAAATTATACTAGCATCGACCACTTAACTACTTCTCGCAATGCCATCTCTCGCTTTTATGCCAGGGAAATGAACAATGTAAGAGGCAGCGCTTTAGTAGTAAGCCATCTACAGCGATCATGAGAAGTTTGTTAGGCAAGTATGATAACAGGAATATAATGGGGGACACGCTTATCCGTATAGGATAGACCATGCATGAGATGTGATGAACTTTCGGCCTCAAATCTAACAGCAGTAAGTTCCCCTCATTACGCACTTTTCTCAACTGGCCGGGAGTTCTTCCTCCACTTCAGCAGCCCCTCATCCTAGGTATCCCTCACTCAACCCACCTCAATACGTCCTCGCCAGATTCCTCAAATACCAATCCACCAACCTCCGCCCCACCTTCGCCTCGCTAACATGTATCAAATCCCCCTGCAGCGCATAGTCTAAATCGCTCCCATTCACAATCTCGCCATCCAGTAACCCTCTCTCGCTCCACCGCACCTGCCTGCTGCGCTGCTTATTTACCAGCAACCAACCGCGCAGCTTCTCGGGCTCGATGTCGAGGAAGCCGGCCAGCTTGTTCAGGTCCATGGTCGTGTAGAGTTTGAGATAGGAGCGGACGGTGGGGGAATTCATCGTGTTGCGGACTTCGTCCATGAAGATGGCGCAGTGGTGGTCGACGGGGTCGACGTTTAGGGCTGGGTTGTCGAAATCGGGGGGCGTGGGGGAGATAAACTTGGGGCAGGCGGAGCGGAAGAGTTCTTCGAAGAGGGGGAGGGAGTCGGGCCCTCCTCGTTGCAAGCGAGTGAGCTGGTCGCCGTACTTCTCTCGCAGCGCAGTGTGAATGGTATCGTCTAGTTTCGTCGGGTTGAAGGCGACGCAGATGGCGATGAGAGCGTACATCTGGTCATTCTTCTTCGTTATGCTGTCGTACTGGCCTCCACTCTTTTGGAAGTTCTTCGTTCGCGAGACATATACAAGGATATGGGAAAACATGCGGATGGCATCGGCGTAGCGGCGCATCATCATGTAGCTGAAGCCGACATAGTAGTAAGTGGTGAAGTGAGCGGCCATGACTCTGGCAAACATGGCTTTCTTATTGAGTTCGATGTCGTCGAGGGTTTTGAGGGCAAGGCTAAAGTCGCCGAGGAGGCAGTGAACTCTTAGAAGGCCAATGATCGAGAAGTAGCCCAGCATGCGGTAGAGGGGTCTGGTGCCGTATTCGCCGGCGACGGCCATGGGGTCTTCGTTCCGTTTCATGGCTTCGAGTTGTTCGTTAATTTGGGAACGTTGGATGAGAGAGTATAGGACGTTGAGGACGGAATAGCAGCCCCAGGTATTGGGATTATCACGGAGAAGCTGAGCTTCTTCTTCGTTGGAGGACGTGCGGGCGACGCGGTTTCGGTAGCGGCAGAAGGATTCAAACTGGTAGATGAACTCGTCAATGACGTCCCACGCCCAGTAGTACTTGAAAATCATTAGTTGGCTAGGACTAGTGATCTCTATGGGGATACAAGCTCACCGAAGGCACCTCCAAGTCCACTGGCCCATCAGAATTTAGGATATGGTGAAAAAGATTGCAGTAAAAATCGTAGCTAGTGAATTTCGTCTCTAACGTTGCTTGATATTCCAAAGGGGTCGCAGCAGCCACGAGCTGAGCTTGCATGTCCTGTAGCTGCCCTCCACCTCCTCCCAGCGAAGGGACCCGGTCAAGTTCATTCAAACCATCGTCGAAATGGACCTGCTCTTTGTAGTCGTTCACCAATGCATCCTCCTCTTGGTCCGATTCTTCCTGGTTGATTCGCTGGGCGTCAGCCGTCTGGTACGGCGCTCGTTGGTAGAGTGCCATAATTGCGATGGACAGCCTTTGCCCACAATCGAAGAAATTCTGATGTTGAACTTTTGGATCGTCGCTTAAGTCAGCCCTAACCGTGATCGACATAGGGCTACAACGCCCCCCGGGGCCCCGCTCCGCCCCGCAATGCTTTTGGGCTTTGCTTGACAAATGGGGAGAAGCGTTTTAAAGTCCATGTAGACATCATCCCGCAGCCATGGCACCTGTATATACGATAGCCATCGTCCAGCTCCACCCCAAGGTCCCCACTCCCCCTCTCCTCTCCACCCTTCCCTCCACTCACTCCTCTCCAGCCCATGCAACCGGCCTCCAATTACGCTCGCGCCGCCCAATTTATCGCCGATGCTGCCACTCGTGGCGCCCATCTTGCTGTACTCCCCGAGTACCACCTCACAAATTGGGTTCCCGACGACCCTGAATTCGGTAACATCTGCGATCAATGGGAGTTTTACCTCGAGAAGTATAGGGCGTTGGCGAAGGAGCTTAAGATATGTATTGTGCCGGGGACTATTGTAGAGAGACATCAGGATGCGAGGACGGAAGAGGATAGGTTGATCAATGTAGCGTATTTTATTGGGAATGATGGGGAGATTTTGGGGCGGTATCAGAAGAAAAACCTCTGGTATATACAGTACCTTCCTCTTCCACGTTCTCCATGCTCGCTCCGTTTCTATCGCTGAAAGATATTTTTCATCAATAAGGCACCCTGAACGCCCGCATCTCACTTCCAGCACCCACGCCCCCCACATGACCATCTCTACCCCCCTCGGTCCCATCGGCATGCTCATCTGCTGGGATCTCGCCTTCCCAGAAGCATTCCGCGAGCTCATTGCCGGTGGCGCGAAGATCATCATAATCCCCACATTCTGGACTTTGGCTGACTGCTCCCCGTACGGCCTCTCCCTAAACCCCAGATCTGAAGCGCTCTTTTTGGAAACCGCCCTCACCGCCCGTGCGTTTGAGAACACCTGCGCTGTTGTATTCGTAAATGCGGGTGGATCACAGGGTTCGAAGGACTCCCCTTACGCAGGTCTTAGTCGGGTCACGGTTCCCTTTTTAGGTGCACTGGGCGACGAAACAAAGGATACCCACGAGGAAGCGATGAGTATTGTACAATTAGACATGCAGCTAGTGGAGGAGGCGGAGCGGCAGTACAAGGTGAGGGAGGATATGGCGGGGGAAGACTGGCATTATGAATACCGGCATGGAAGACCAGACCGAGGGGCGAAATTGTAAAGTGTGTGGCAGAACGGTGAACTATGTGACTGGTTTATGCATTACTGGCGTTGTTGCTTGGCCAAAGGTTGGTTGATTGACCACTAGATTGTATCAGTGATTGGAATACATAAGCGTTTCACACATCAAGCTCCGGGTCAGGTATTGTTGTCCTCATTTGTACGGCTTGGAGAAATAACGGAAAATCCAATATTAATGGCAAAGACGGAATTATGCATCAATATATCTCACCATTTCTTATCCGATAACTCGTCATTACAGACTGAAGTATGTAGAAAACTCCCCGGACTTAGTAGTAAACTGAGTAATTTGACAATTCCTACCGTTTCCTCGTGAGACCCGTTTAACATACAAGCCAAGTACGGGGAAGGGGGTATATGCATACAAACGCTGCTGGAGAAAAGGCATGATCAACGTAAAGATTATGAAGGAAATGTACAAGAGCATGCTCGACGCCCAACAACTCCTGGATACCTTCTTGCTCATGCTGAGGAAAAAAGTCCGACTCCACTTTTCATAATCATAGTACGACCCCTGTAGTATGAGTCCGGGCATGTGCTGATGCTAAATCCATGCGCGTAGTAATCACAAAAGCGAACATACCGCAGGTAGCAAGACGATTAGGCTGCGACCGTACTAGCATTCCAGGGGGAGCGAGCGTTTATTGTCAATGCTGTGAACCCTCCAAGAACCGCAGTATCGTCTCCCCCGTCCTCTTCTGAGCCATCCTCAGTGCCGTCTATGTTAAGCATCTGGAAACGATTGACCATGGGCTGAGGGTTTTTAGGCGGTTGCTGTGCGTTTTCTTTCTTAGGCGCCAATTGCATCTTTGGAAGAGGCTGAGCACATTCGTCTGGATACCACTCAATTCTCATACCCTTGTAGGTAGCTCGTGACATCATGCAGGTGCGCGCAAACAAAGAGTTGTGGATGGAATTCAAGGATAGAAAAGCGTCACCGTTCTTAAATAAGATGCTGATTACAATCAGGTTATGGATGTGATCGAGATCCTCACGAAGGCGTTCTTCGGTGATATTTGGATGGACGCCACGTATTATCAAGTTTCTGGTAGCGCCAATACCGATCTTGTTTGCAACATGGCCGGGCAGGATGAACTGGCGATCATTCCATGCAAACTCGAGCTAAGCCCTTGTGTCAGCAAGATGCCATTTAAGCTGTCGGCTTACATTACATACCCGTTTGCCGTGGATGTAAATGTCATTCCGCCTTACATAATTCATGAATTCCTGCGCAGCTGGCCCTTCAATGAACGAGACGCTAGCACTTCGCTCGTTCGAGCGCAGAAAAATATCCAGAACAGCACCACCACGGACGATATCGACAATGTCCTTGTGTGTTGTGCGGTCGGAAAGGTTCTTGAGAAGAATGGTTCGCTGCTCAGCCCTGGCGTACTGCTGCTTTTCCCTTCTTAGTCTCGGGAGACACTGGTCCTCCTTATCAGGTTCTGAGAGAAATGAGCTATCGTCCTGGCCAAAGCTATATTGCCGATTGTAGAATCCTGTTTTGTCCTTCAAGTGACCAGCTTCAAGATGGTTTTTCGATGGCCACCCTGAGTCTATAGGATTTTCGTACCCAGGATTCGGTGACCGAGATACCCTCATCGGATTGTTCTGATGACTGAAGGAGCTTGCGTCCGCGTTTGTGGTCCCTTCTTCGGAGAAGGTATGGACCTGAGATTGTGGGACTGGATCCCCACGAATCAGGACCTGAGACTGCGTAAGCCGTATACTGAATCATCAGGGGTCCACCCTCGAATTACCTCCAACGCTTCAGACGCTATACCACCGCGATACAGAGCATCCCTAAGGCTCCCTTGGAGTGGATGTTAGATGGAGAAAATGTATTGGTTATACGAAGGTTGCGAGTTCTTCCGGGTAGATGCATGCTCAGGATGGCAGATGGCACCTACTGTATTCTTGTGCTATACGTAACTAGAGATGAGACGTCAACGATGGGCGATTTCCCTCTAGGGGATAACTCACCAGATTATCATGATCCACCTTGGGAATGCTGACCGTGGGCAGGTCCATTGGTGTAGTCAGATCGGTTCCAGATACATCCTACGAGCGACGTAAGCATTGCAAACTTGAAAGTATAGGGGTGTGCCCGGTAAAGGCGACTAACAAATTCAGCTCTGAGAAAGTGGTCAGCATAAGCTCAGGAGGTTCATTTTGGAAGAGAATGGTAGTCAAACGTACCGGCGAAGCAATGTCTCAAAGTAGACCTTATCGATCGTCACTGTAGAAGCCATGTTACCTCCCCAGTCAGAGAAAGCAGTTGCTAGCAATTGACAGTATGTAAACGTAGGACCTTCATGTGTAGAAACTATCCGTGTATCACAAAAGTAAACGGGCGCTTGGGGCGCGCTCGCTTCGCGTATTTCTTGTTTTCAGGGTCCAAGCTGCCTGTATGACGAGGCTAAGGTAACCTTAAAGTCATACAGGGCTGATCTAACGGTCAGTAAGGCATTTAATGCTCTGTAACGAGACAGTAACAATGACAGACAGAGAAGACCATGTCCTCCATGTTGGAACGACAGGTGTTTGATAAATGTTATAGGAGAAGTATGATATTCAATTCGAATTCAGCAGGACATTAGAGTTACATAAGGTCAAACAATACCGTACAAACAAAGCATGCTCACCTAGGTCTTAAGATGGTATGTCTGATTGCTATATTTGAGCATGTCCATCTCCTTTGAAGGGAAAACCCCGTGGCCTGCACCAAAGTTGGTGTTACAATCGTAGGCAAGATTGTCATCATGACCATATTGCTACGCAGCTCGTCGATCCTGCCTCTCCCGCTTGCGCTCTTCACTAAGCTGAAAAACTATCTCTCACGTCTCCTAATTCTCTGTGTACTCTGCATGATAATAAGGGCTGCGCCATCTTGGTCACTCTTCTGGGGATCCGCCCCGCCCGCCACAATCCTCTTTATAACACCATTGCTGCAACACTGTGCGGCCGCAGATAGCGCCAATTGTATCGTCCCGTTGGATTTTTGATGTTCATATCGGCGCCGGCATCGAGCAGAGATCCGCGACTACGTAGTTGTTGTAGAGAGCGGTCCAGTGCAAGGGGGCGGGTTGTAGGCGGTCGGGTATGTTGAAAAAGATGCAGCCAGGCATAGGGGATGCACGCCGCTCTCAACATCACACCCTGCAACATCTGGATTAATAGAGTACCACAGGGCTTGAGTATCAGAATCAAGATCTGGTCTGATGTTTAACAAGCCAAGGGCTTGATCAGCCAGGTCGTTCTGCTGCTGAGCCAGGGAAACGTGAAGACCCAGATAGGAGCAGCTGTGTTCCAGCAAAGGGTATTGCATACTTCTTTGCTTACAGTTTATGCTTTCGGTAGGCCCCGAGCAGTAACCAGTTTCAAACACTTTGAAGTAGAGGTAGGTCAGGCAATCTCGAGCAAGAATCAAGTCACCATAGGAGAACCAGTTCTCATGACTGTCTTTGAAGCGATTCTACGCTGAGAAATTGACGAGGCATATTATTTCGCTCGCATCGATGATGATAAGTCCAGCACACGTGGAGGCCATATCACTGGCGCCGAGAACCTCGTCAGGATCGATACCAGTCGCACTCGCAGTTATTAGCACTAGCAGTTACTGAAGACGCATGCCCCGACTTTTGCAACGCTGTGAAGTCTTGTGGAGAAGGCAATCTACCGTAGAACATCCATAACAATCCTTCGATCACCATCATTGGTGGCTTCGATATACTGTATGGCTTGATCACATGTATTTCGAATCTCAGTTGGTAAGTTTAGTAAAGCTTCTTAAACTGCTCTTGGTGTCCGTGTCGTAGCCGGAAAGTTGATTTGCAGTCTTATCGAGAAGAAATTTAAGCTTTCAGTCAGCATTCGCGAGATGTGGAAGTACAAGCAAAGTTTTAAAGCATTTTGTAGTCTTTGTAATAACAGATCCAATGTTCTTGCTGTTAGCAGTATCGACGAACAGGCGGCAAATAGGTGGCCAGAGAGCTGGATGTGGCGAGAGGATTTTACTCTATGGCTGCGCTCGTCCGATGTCAAAGTATGCTTCAGACTCAGGGCCATTGTTCAGATTGGATACAAACCAACGCCTGAGCCGAATTGCCATGTGTGACTATTGCTTGATCAAAAACTTGTCTAAGTGTTAGTTCTTGTCGACATGGAGTTTAAAAACATGAGACTATGCATTTTTACCATTTAACTCTGCGTAAACGATTAATCACAAAACCTAAACTTCAGAGAAATATCACAGTAACGACCTTGGTGCAAAACGGTTTTGTTGTCAAAACTTATTTTCGATCTTTAAACTAGAAAAGTTCATGATAAGCATGTTATATTGATGAACGAACTGCTTTGATAGTATAATAAACTATTGTATCAATAAGAATATGATAATAATGTTGAACAAAAGATAGAATTGCAAACGTTGGTTACAATGCATTCTTTTTTTTCCTAAAAAGAAGAGTTTCCATGTCATTGCACAGACCGTGTGCTTCCCTCCGTGTTCTTTGTTATTTTATCTAATCTCGTGAGCGACAACGCTTCACTGCAGTGTACAGAACCTTGAAGATCGACAAAAGCTGAACCCGAAACAAAGCATAAAGACGAAGGGAGCGAGGCAAGGCATATATATCATATTGACGATAGAGCATGGTGAGAACAATGGCGGAGAGTAGGATGTGAGTGCTTGAGGGTCGGATGATGATACCTACGGTGAGAATACTGGGGAAGGCTTTAAAGCACATCAACGGTGCTAATGATGATGCCGATGTAAGGACTCGCATTCGATTGCGGAGCTATGAATGGAATCACGTAGATAGTTGTATCAACGAGGATGCTGGCGAAGAGGGCGAAGAGGATGAGGATGATAGATTGTAGTACACTAAATCGCCACGAGTCGTAGATCAGTATAAGGGATATGACGATACGAAGTTTCGACACTGTTTCTATACCTCGATATCTCAACTGCAGTGTCTTTTGTCTTGCGCCTCGCACATGATGCTCGGATGGTTGTAACGTTCGGTTACAACCTACCGTCTTCAAAAACTGGCGCGTCAATCTCGTCTGGTGCGCTTTGGCAATCGTATAATAATGGATCCTTGGATCTTTACGTCCCCTCTTCCATAATCTAATCGGCCAAGCGGTGTGATGGTGACATACCTTTATAGCAGCGCCTCACATGGTCATACCCACGGTTGACAGCGCTTTTCAGAGCGGCCAACGAACCCATACAGAAGCTCTATCCATAAAGTAGCGCATATCATCAAGATGTCTTGCCCGACGACGGAGCGTTACAGCCTCGACCTATCCATCGGCCGACCCTGGCCAGGCTATAATCTTTTAGACCTAATGTAAATATTCCAAGATTCCGATACTATGCGACCTGTGAGAGTAAGCAAGGCTGACTCTCTTTCGCCGTAACAAGGCCTTGATCGTCTTCGATAATGCCTTGCTGTGCGGTGTCCACAACACGTCCTTGTATTTTCTTTGGCCTTCCCCAAGCTCCTCAAAGCTCCCCTCTCGTCCGAACACAGCGCATGACGAGTCTGTAGGGGATCCATGAGTTGTTCTTTTTCCAGGGCAGCAGTGGGCCGAGTCAAATCGATGGTACTGAGTTTGGAAGCTTTGTAGCGGCGAAACCCGAGGTTACTCCCTCACGGCCAAGAAGCGCACGTTGCGCTTTCATCATTCTCTAAGGGAAGGTCATTTCTTCCTCAAGCTGTCAAACTCGAGTGAGCAGCGTGCTGACAGTAAAGGACAAGGTATTCGGTAAGGACAAATGGTTGTACAAAGAGAGCGCACGCAGCAGGAACAGCATGCGACTTGCATATGCACATGGGAATTTGAAATGGCACCTGCTCGATAAGGGGGGAAGGGGCGGAACAAGGGCGTTGTTCTAGCTCTTCGTACTCTAGTGCGAAAAATGGATGACTAAGGATCCGGCACTAGTCGAGATCGGGGCTCCCCTGGCAGCTAGTGGGCTGCCGTGCCTACCTCAAGAAACAAATCGGATGTTTTGGACAGTTGAATTTCGTTGCCGTGTTCATGATATTGTTACCTTCTCTACGGTTAAGAAATGCCAGATCTCATCAACTGTGTTTAGCGACGGATCGACGGTGCATCAGAGTACTCATGCAAGTTAAGTACTGTACGGCCACGGTAAAGTCGAGTAAATTAAAGTAGGTGCCTTACTTTCGAATCTGGCCAGGATGACATCAATACAGTAGCTCAATAGATTACCTTGCGCTTGAGGCGTCGACTCGCGCCGGGATCTCTTGTCACTCATCATCCTCCTTGAGATCTAACCGAATGCGACCAATGGAGTATCCCGATTAGACGAAGCAGCCCGTGCCCTGGTCGCAACCTGCTGCTGGAGTAACTAATACGTTTCAAGGATGTCGGACGAATGCATAGACGTACGACGACACGACTACTGCATGTGGTAAGGACTGACTGTGTTGTTGTTGTGGTCACTATTCCGTAATTGATTCGTCATCCACCTGAAGCAAGGTACGGAAGGACCACCCCCCTAATGAATCTTCCACCAGTCATCCAGCAGCTCTCCCCCGGAACTCGGGTGTGGAACCCCCAAGGAAGGCGTCACCGAAAGCATGGAGATAGGACAGGAGGATGGGGTGATAGGGTCCCGACCAAAGAGAGAAACAGCCCTGCCACCTACTCAATCAGAACTAAGGGCGTCATACAATCTCACAATGCTAAACCTTTATGTTTCTTGTTCCTCCGTTGCACTCCCCCCCCCGTCGCTTGCTCGCTAAAGTAATACTCAAGTTTCGCACTGTCCCTGCCTGCCGTCCGTCCGCGCTCTCTATCAGAAACATTCTGGTGACCGTTCCCCATCGCCGATTGCATCGCTCCGTTTTGTGGTTTAAGAGTCGTCTATATTAGACGTGGCTTCTGCCGCTTCTTGGCACTCATTATCCTTTCCGGAATTCTACATTTATACAGTGATGAAGGGATTCAGACTGGGCGCAGCTATCGGGCTAGGTAAGCTCTCAGCAATACCTACTCTCAGGACTCCAGCTAATCATACTATAGCGGCATCGGCATACGCCCAAACTGCCAAATACTGCCCGTCTGAAGCAAGCGGCGTTTGCTACAGCGTCAACGTGCCCAGCGGCAGCAGTGGCGATCTTTATTTCCAGATTCAAGGTCCTTCAACAGAACAATGGATAGGCCTGGGCCAAGGGAATCAAATGGCTGGCGCCAACATCTTCATGGTCTATGCTGATGCCGATGGTAAAAACGTCACAGTCTCCCCCCGGAAGGGTGTGGGCAATGTCATGCCTCAGTATCCTAGTGGTACTCAGATCACTTTGCTCGCCGGGTCGGGGGTTGCCAACGGCACCATGACCGCAAACGTGCGATGTAAGTTTTCGGTATCAATCCCTGAGTGAGACCAAGCCGCTCATGGTTGTCCTTGCAGGTTCCAATTGCTCATCGTGGGCTGGCGGCACTATGGACCTTTCCTCGAGCAAAAGCTCATGGATATGGGCCCTCAAAGACGGCCCTGCCATCTCCTCCAATGACCTGTCAACAACCCTTCACCAACATACCAACCAAGGATCTTTCACCCTCGACCTCACTAAAGCCCAAGGAGGAAACTCTGCTGATCCTTTCGTTAACACGGCTGTCACTGCTACCGCTGCAGGTGGTTCATCACCAACAGCCGCTGCGGCTGCTCAAAGCCCCTCAGGTAGTAGCGACAGCAGTTCTGGTGGTAGTTCCGGTGGTGCGTCCGGGGATAGCTCGGGAGGATCATCCGGGGGTGGCGGACAAGATCCCCCAGGACGGCATCAAGCACTGCTGGCGCACGGAGCCCTAATGGGTGTTGCCTTCGTCGCCTTTTTCCCTCTCGGTGCCATTGCGGTGCGAGTTCTTTCATTCCGAGCTTTGGTCTGGTTTCATGCCGCGACTCAGATTTTCGCGTACACATTGGCACTAACGGGCATGGGGTTGGGTGTTTGGATCGCTACTAAACCCGATTATATTGTACGTTCTTTCCATTTTTCCACATTCCAACGCAGTGCTAACCACACAATTCACCAACAGATAAACACATATCATCCAGTAATTGGCCTAACTGTTATCAGCCTCCTTGCGTTCCAACCCGTCCTCGGCCTCGTTCATCACTACATATTCAAGCAAGAGGACCGCAAAACCTTTTGGACTGCGTCGCACGTGTGGGTCGGTCGTGTGGTCATTACCCTGGGGATCATAAACGGTGGTTTGGGTATGAAGCTATCTGACGCCGGCCGCTCAAACGAAATCGCCTACGGTGTCCTTGCGGGACTTGTGTGGGTGGTATGGATGAGTGTGATTCTGTGGTCTACTTTCGGCCCGTCTCGGGACATGAGAGCCCGTGATACAGGCGAGAAGTCTGGGGGAAGTGCCGAAGAAAGCGAGGAAGGGTTCAGAAGACACTCGCCAGGGACGGTAGCCTAGGCCATGTCGATCAGGCGATTTACGATGATATCTAAGATCACTAGAGCGGTGGTTGTTGGATTGGAAGAGGCTGCAAGGATATGAATTGGTCTGCGGCTGAAATCTTAGCGTTGCCGTTGAGCGTTTGTTGTTTATCGACTTCTGCTTCAGGCAGGTAGGGAGCTCCGTCTGAGAATTTCCATCTCCGGGCTAGCTCTACGAACACGATTGTACGCGTCCGTTCTGGTACAGAATACAAACCACCCGGGTACATATCCGTTGATAAACCATCCGCATCAATTCCGCAATCAGCGCAAAAGCGTTCCGCTCCGTCTGGTCGAGATGCGTCTGTCTGTAGGTTCCCATCCAAGCAGGAGAAGCGAGGGCCTCTCGTCCTTGCACGCAAGCCCTCAGAGATTCGACAATCGCCTCCTTTACCTTCCCAAGAAAGCCACAATGCCGCATATTCTCGGACTTGAAAGATAAAAAGCCATTCACTGCGTAGATAGGTACCGACATGGGTACGGAGTACATGGTTTCAACGCCTGGATGATATGCATGCTGCCAAAGGTGCATAACCGAGCTTGTGCGAGGGGCTAGGCGCGGGGGCTAGAACAGGGGCTACATACATAGAAGATGGGGCGGAGCGCGTCGGGGTGGTTTATGATACAGTACTACTGTGGTGGGTGGTGGTGGTGTGAGATTATGGCATTATGGCGTGCAGAAGGGGGGAAGTACAGTACTGTAGGTTGTTAATGGGAGGGTGTGTGGTGATAGACAGCCCTCTTCGACTAGAGTATCTTCTGTTGTTAACAAAGATGGAGGGTTGTCTGCGACAGATAATAATGAATGCACTTCATGCATCACGATAAGCATGAGGGAACGCAGTGCCCCGGTTGGTGCTAGTGGGCGTGGCTGAGGGAGTGACGGTTTTGCAGTCGTGGAGGAAGGAATGGGATAACGCGGGCTTGGTGGTGGTGGTGGTTGAAAGTTGTTTGGGGGGGCCAATCAGGTCTTGATAGCGACCGGTTTTATAATTTTCATGGGGGTTGAAAGGCAATGAAGATGGAACAGGGAGAAACAAGTTACTGTATTTGGGAACGAGACCCTTCTGAGATGAGCCCAAGGAATTTCCCGGGGGGGAAAACCTGGTTCTTGAGGATGCGGGGTGCGGAAAGCTTTGTATCTATGTATGCGAAGCGTTTCTGCGACTGGCATCTTGTCGCACACGATAGTAAGCAAACTCTCGAAACGCCATGCCCGTCCGTGCGCGAACAGTGGTCGAGTCTGTGCCCATCAAGCCTGAACCATGGGCGACCAGATCTGCAGCAAATCCAGGAATGATATTCCAGGGCGGGGGGGGGCAGGTGTTCAGGTTACTGTACCTCTCTCTCGCTACGGAAGGTAGGATATTGGAAAAACGGATAGTACTTGGACAGGAAAAGTTAGTAGGGGGAATATATTTATATTAGCATATATCTACGGTAGGTGGTATGGGAGCCAGTAAGTCGCGGGGGGGGGTAAGCCCGAGAGGTTTACTTGTGATGCGGAGTATGTATCTGGATTCCAAGGATTTGGGAGCTGCAGATGCAGCTTGTGTGTCGGACGTGCTATATGGGTAGAGTGCGAGAGGGTGAAGAGGAGGAAAGATTGGCCAATGGGAGCTGTAATGCTTGACATTCATGCATCGGTCGCACTTTGTTTCAAACAATTCGATATGAAGGGGCGGATTTGATGTGATATTTCAGCCCTGAATAAATGATCAATCCGATGAGCGTTACTATGATTGAAACGAAATGTTGGAAGAGGGATAGAAACAATAGATAGGAGTAGATATGGTTATTCGGGATTGGATCATAAGGGAGCTGCAGGTACCGAAAACTTGATCGAAATGCAAACTTTTAATGAGACAGATAAAGTACAACGATCTGAAGTGAAACGGAAGGAAGGATTAACAATTCCCTAACATCTCATCCCTCCACCCCCATCCACTAATCGCACCTCGCTCCAACCACCTAGATATGAAGACCCAAATAAGAAGCCCAAGCATCTCCGGCCGACCGGCTGATGTCCTATAGTCGTTGAGTGATTTAGTTTATATTAGGTTCGATTCCTAACAGCGCTGGTACAATGGTGTTGTGGTTATCTTTTCTCTTTGCCTATCACCTGTCAACGGCGACAAGAGCGATCGAGATTCATTCAACAAGGATAACGGCAAAAGCCAAAGCACATCTAAACATGGGAATCTCCTGCAGGAGAAAAATTGGAGATACAGTACGTCCAAGGGGTTTTGCGGAAACCTTGAACATTCAAAAACCTTGCAGCTGCGGGTGCAGTGAGCTTTGCGTGCATGCCCCCATTTTTCATGGATAGAATAGGTCAAAGTACTCTCTGTAGTTAACACGTGAAGGGAAAAGGGGGGCGAATTGGCCAATAAGGTCATGCTGTAATGTCTGATATCTCCGTTTCGACCAGTCACGACGCGTTTTTTTAGTCATCTCGGTTTTTGGAATGATAAGGTATAGAATATATGAGTGAGATGGGCAAAGCATCGAGGATTAAGGAGGTGTGCAAATGTTCGCTTACGGACGACTTGTCATAATGGGAGGATACAGTTCATTAGAGGTGGAATCGGTAAAAAGAGAACAGCCTGGTACGTTTATTAAAGATGGGCAGTGTGCTTGTTCGATGCAGTTCAGAAACTTCTTCAGAGAACGTGTCAGCTTTCGTTTCTTCCAACGTTGCTATCGAACCGTAGACTGACCGCTATCTAGCAGCCGGTCACAAGCAATTCCTTCGCTAAACTGCACTATCCTGTCAGATCTGCTGGCATCAAATGGTTTCGTTCGTCGATCTTTTCAAGCCTGCAGCCCGTGGAAGTAAGTCTGGTGATAGTCTGATGTGCTGGCTTTTGCTGAAAAGGTCTTTTTTTTTTTGGCTTTGAGCGTGATTACTCTGGAAATGCTTGGTACGGGGTTGGGGTTTCTTGGGAGGTTCTATATCTTACATGCAGGATATCTATGAGCGTATAGAACAAGGCTACCTTAGACAGAGTGCGGCAAGGTTGCGAGAATTGTTTACAAGTCTTTGATCAACAAAAACCTGCAATGCTTTTCCATCATCTTTTCGTAAACAACCAAAACTATGTATGTATAGCCGACCCCATTCATAAAGTTTCCAAAACTCTGGAGACTTCTGTCTAAAACCTTCTCGTGGCGATGAACAGCAATATTCGATTAAACCGAAAAGATAACAAGGGTAAAAACAAGCAAGAATAACACAATAGGAATTGTAATAGCATGGGAGTTTCAGTTTCCCCGTCAGAGGAAAAGCAAGATAAGCTCGAGTAAAAATATAAGCTCAGGGGTTACGGAGAACCTGGATGGAGTTTTGCAGTTGCGAAATATTGCGAGGAACGTGCTGGGTGGGGGAGGTAGTAGGGGGGGAGGAATGACGGACAGAGGAGAAGGTTTGATGGATGAGAAGGGGGAATGTTTGATGTCCTGAATGACATGCTCTCCACCAGTCCGCACACCCCAGGTTTTCAACCTCGTTTGCAGGAAAACCCAGCTTTGTTCTTCCCTCCCCCCGCGGGCCTCCATCCTTCACCTAACCCCCTACATCTTCTCCAAAATCACCCGAATCATCTCGTTCCCCACACGTGTGGCCTCCGGGAACCGAGGCGCGAAATACCGCTGCGTGGACTCGAAGCGGGCGCGGTAGGAGGCGAAGTCGCCGAAAGAGACGGCTTCGGACCAGCCCTGTAGGTGTTAGATGAATAGGTTATTCAGGGGAAGAGGTGGTTGGGGTTCTTTGGAGGGAGAGGGGGGACTTACACGAGCGGCAAAAGTAAACTCCAAGTCGTCGGAGCGGAAGGTGTTGTCTTCGATGGCGGTGTTGATGACTTCGGAGAGGAGGTCGGGTTTGCGGAAGAGGTATTCGGTGACGCCGAGCCAGAGGCGGAAGAGCTGAATTAGGGGTATTAGCCTTTGCATCCATAGAAACATGCCTTGCAAAATCAAATCTGTACGCGGAGTAAGAAAGAGACATGGCGGAACTCACAGGCGTCGAGCATATCATATGATCATAAGGCACAATCCCCAACTTCCACCAACAATCCACCATCGCCAACAAACTCAAATGATTATTCGGCGTCCGCTCCTTCGGCACCTTCCCCAGCGAAAATCGATCCAGCACCTCATCCCTCAGCAACAAATCCTCCCCATCCCTTCCCGCTGCAAACACCGCCGCCCCCGCCGTCCTAACCCGCTTCTCTAGCTCCGCCCGATGCCCGCCCAGCATCAGCTTGAACAGCTCAGTTACAGATTCCGCATACTGCCGTATCTGCGTCTTAGCCGCCGGGTTCAAGATCGCCAAGCCAGCATAAACATGCCACTTGTTCGAATAAATCCGAAGTGTGATATTCGCCTTGACATTTTCAATCCCCCCCACATACCTGCTCGTCTCCCACGGAAACTGGTTATTCGCACTCCACGCCGTGCCCATGCTCAGAAACGCCGCGTGCGTGACCGCCTGCGTGTCGGCGGTGATGCGGTCGTGGGCTTCGGCGGTGAGGTGCACATGCTTGGAGCCGAAGCAGGATAGGATGCGCGAGACGAGGGCGAAGCTTGCGGAAGAGGCGCGGTGCTGGATCAGCACGAGGGGCTGGCCGCGGGGGTCGACGTTGGGGCCGTGGAGGGAGTGGCAGGAGATGATCTCGACGTCGGTGGGGAGGTGGGCTTCGAAGGCAGCGATTTCGGGGGCTTTGCAGGAGGTTTGGCCGCCGACGATGGCGCCTTGTTTTGTTGCTGTTCGATTTAGTCAGTTATACATGCATTCTTTGTTTTTAAGGTCAATCAGTGGCGGTTACATGGGCCGTAGAGGGCGACGATGCGGTCAATGGACTCGGCTTCTACGCTGTAAAATATGACATCGCTGGCTCTGGAGACGAGATGGCCGTCGGGGTAGATGAATATGTTTTTCTACCACATATATCTTAGCTACATTGTATGTAAAACTTTGCCCAGAAGCATTTTGTACGCTACCGCTGAAGTCCTCTTTCAATGTCTCATATCTCTCCGGTCTATCACATGCGTTGACCCTAGAGAAGAAGGGGCGCCCATCAGCACATTTTGCTCGTCCTGCTGCACAATAGTGCCATCTAGTTCTTGATATTCCTATATGGAAGCTAGATGTCAGTCTTATCGCTTCTGTAGGCTGTACCACGATATTCGAAGCTAACTATAGACACAGATTCGGGGTTTCAGACAAATAAAAATTAAGGTAGCTGAGATTTTACATCATTGACGACTCACCAGCTCCCAGCCTGGCCGCAAATCGCAGCTTGAGCTGGGGTGATGAGACATACTCGAGCCAAATGCACTCAAGTCATCATTGCAGGGTGTATAAGTAAGAAGAGATATATTGCCGACTTACTTCTTGTATTGTCCTGTAGGTGGAGACGGAGAGAGATGGGTTGTTTTTTTCTTGGAGCTTTGTTTGTAAGGGGGGGAGATAGATTTACCTCCATCCAGCTTCGCTGATACGCCTGGCGTACATCTTGCCCATGTCGCCCATGCCTATGATGCCAACTGTGGTGGTGTCCATAATTGCAGTGAATTCTGCAGCGGACCCGCAGAAGGAACCCTTTATGCAAACCTATGTGTGAAGAAGTGACAAGTCAACACTGCCATGCCGCATCGTGGTCCCCCAAAGTACCAATTGTTGAGATTACCGTGTATGCAGAGCCATTTGTAACCATAAGCAACCTTCCGAAAGTTCCGAAGCTGAAAAGATTCGCTTGAATGGTAAATTTCCTTAGCGCATCTGCTAAATCAGGGCACACCACGCTAGCATTTCGTTGCTCGCTAAACCTCTAGACGACTTTCCCTTCAAGAAAACACTTGACCCACCTCGAACGAGCTTGAACAACAATAGTACAAGCAACCATGCCTCCCAAGAAGAAGGTCGAGCGCGCTGCCACCGAGAACATCTCTCTCGGGCCCCAGGTTAGAGAAGGTTTGTCCTATTCCACTCGAATCCCATCTCTCTCGAGAGAAGACAGAAGAACGTTTCCCGCTGACATCCTGGATAGGTGAGCTCGTTTTCGGCGTCGCCCGCATCTTTGCCTCTTTCAACGACACCTTCGTTCATGTCACCGATCTCAGGTTCGTTCACCACGCATCATAGTCCAACACCCAATGGGCCCATACAAACACTATATTTTTTTGGCAACGGTGAAGGCTTACAACCTGGGTGATTCCAGTGGCCGCGAAACCATCACCCGTGTCACTGGCGGCATGAAAGTCAAAGCCGACCGCGACGAGTCCTCGCCTTATGCGGCCATGTTGGCGGCGCAGGATGTGGCGGCGAGGTGCAAGGAGTTGGGGATTAATGCGCTGCATATTAAGATTCGGGCTACGGGAGGTAAGACTCCCGGTCCCCTTTTCATGAAAAAGTGAAAAGAATGGGCTGACGTGAGGTTTTTGTGTAGGAAATGGAACCAAGACTCCCGGCCCAGGAGCGCAGTCTGCTCTCCGTGCCTTGGCTCGTTCGGGCATGAAGATCGGGAGAATTGAAGATGTGACGCCCACGCCGTCGGACTCTACCCGTAGGAAGGGAGGAAGGAGAGGTAGGCGTTTGTAGAGGGGATATGTGGGGTGAGGAAATACGAGGAGAACGGCTTCTGCAGCCTGGTCTTCATGCTCTGTGTGTCTATTTAGAGATGTAATCGCTTTGGAACTTTATGGCTTCTCGTAAGAGACGTGGGGTATTGGTGATATATGCTCCTGCCAATTCTTCCCCCAAATACTCCCGCAAAATCCATTCTTGCGCCATCGCTATGCATAAAATGCCCTCCAAGGAGACAAACACAGCACCCTCCCTCACAACTCCACAACAACAGGCGCATACTCCCCCCTCTCCTCCTCCCCATCCCCCTCCATTTCCTCCACCTCCATCTCCACCACCTCCCCATCCTCCAACTCCAACATCCCTTTCCTCACAAACTCCCCCCCAACCTCCCACCCATACGCCCCCCTGGCCCACTCCTCCAACTCCCCCATCTGCTCCTTAACCTCCCCTCCCTCCCCCTCCCCCTCCCCAAAAACCTCCCCCAGCGTCCTCTTGAACGTCTTCAACAAGCCCTTCAGCCACGCGGCGCCGTCGTCGGACATATCGAATAATCCCCCCTCAACATCCTCGCAGCGCTCCAACTGCCGCTGGAGCAGGGATAAGAAGGTTGTGAAAAAAGGTTCGTGAGTGATAATGGCGGTCTTGCACCCGAGCACGATACCCACACACCGCTTCCACTCCTCTAAACAACTCCAGTTCGCTACCGTCAGCACCAACAAGAACGCCACCTCCATCTCCCCTAGCATCACCGTGCCCCACCTCGCCCCTTCCCCCATCTCGTCGGCAAACTGGCACACGACGTTCTCCAAAGTCCAGCTTGTATCCAGCCGCCCCTCCGTTCTTTCCCGGCCAATCGCTCCCTCCCGCCACGTACGCTTGAGATCGATGCCTAGCACACCGAGTTCGCTCTCTTCGTCCCCGAACCTTGCCTCTGTCGCGCTAAGGCCGGGGATGTCGTCGCGGTCTTGGGGTGCGCTGCTGGCGGTTGTGATTTTCCAGTCGCTGTTGCCCGTGAAGCGAGTTAGGAGTGCTGGGGTGATTTGGCGGGTCAGGTCCGGCCAGTAATCCTCTCTTTGTTCCTCCCCATCTGGTGCAGCACTCTGCCGGTACGGCGTCAGTCGCTCCTGAGCTATCGTCTCAGAATGATAGCGGTTGTAGTCGTCCGAACCCGACCGACAAGGAACAAGCCCGCCCCTTTCTCTATCCCAGACATAAACCAACAGCGGTGGGTCGCCCTCGTATGACGACGGGTTCGGGACGTAGAACCAGAACCCCTCGCGCAACGAGACATCGGCTGTTTCGCTGACGTAGAGGAGATGCCAGCCTGGGGGGATGTTCTTGATACCCTGGAATTTGGGGTTCGTGGTGAAGGTTAGGAGATTGATGCCGCAGAAGATTGCGGGAGGGTGGCTGAGGAGGAGGAGGGTCGGGGAGGGGGAACCCATGTTTTTGTGGGCAAGGGTGGGTGGATGAGTGGCAGAGATAGGCGGCCGTTTGATGTCAGAAGCAAGTTCGGGGTAGGGAAGGATAATGCGTTGAAGTCATTAGGAATCGAGAACTTTCAAGATCGGTGACGAGGGTGGCAAGGTGACTCCCGCCTCCAGTTGCTCGAGGCATTGGAGGGTAAGAGAGCTTGCGCTGAAGATTTGCGAGCGACATGTCACTCAATTATAAGCATTGGGTGCGGCGAACAAAGTTGAACAATTAAGCAGGAAGAAGAGGGTTGAAGAATGTAAGGCCAATGTGATCGGAAGATGATGGGGGGAACGGGTTCTAAGTGATCAATGGCTTGAAAAACAAAAATGACGGCACTTTGATTGTGAGGACAGATGATCGAAGTGTGCTCGGTTTGTGCAATTGTAGTGTCTGGGCCCTGTTCCAGCGCAAGGCATTTTCTTTCGAGGGCCAAATCTACTTTGGTGCACGTCGGTCGTATCCTCCAGTCTTACAAGGAAATTTAGAGATACTTTTGGCATAGAATTTAGAGCTCAAAAATCTCGGCAGTAGTATCATTGGTACCAGAGATCCTCTATCTCAATCACAACAGCCCATCCGAGCACCACAACCAGCACCTAACGATAACTCTTCTGAAACCTACTCCTCGCTCCCTTCCCTCCAAACTTCTTCGGCTCCGCTCTTCGGTTATCCGCCACAAGCAACGTCCGGTCGTATTGTACCAACGCCTGCTTTAGCTGGTTCTTCGCGTACTCGTCCACATACTTTTGGTAGTAGGCTACTATCGACTTTGCGATGGCTTGACGTATGGCGTAGATTTGAGAGGTGTGACCACCACCGCTGACACGGACGCGGATGTCGACATGCGCGAACTTGTCGAGGCCGACTGTGAGGAGGGGTTCGTAGACCTGGATGGGGGTTAGATAAGTCGTTTTTACCGTTGGTGATCGAGGGAGTGGGCTACCTTAAAGCGAAGGATTTCCGGTTGGATGAGGGCGAGGGGTTTGCCGTTAACTTTGACAATGCCTTTACCGGCCTAGGTGGTCATGTTAGAGAGCTATTATCTGAGATATGCTGAGCCCAGCTTTACCTTGCAATGTGCGACAGCGGTTGCTGGTGAGAATGTTAGCATGCGATTTTGTCGGCAGCCTGGATAAATGTACCTGTTTTCTTCTTGCCGAAGCACTGCACCATCTGCGTGGAAGCCATGATCGCGAACGGATTGGCGTAATTGATGTGTAGTGAGTGGTGTCAATTGATGTTCGTACTGTCAGAATTTCGCGATCACTAGCGTGTGTGGAAGGGCTAGGCTACGCTCGCTTAGGAATGCAGCTTCGGCCGGCAAACCTTGACCATCTTCGACAGGCACCTGGTCAACCTGGAATTACATGCTTTTCTAGATGTGAGATATGTCTAGGCTCTACGCTTTTGGTTCGAATGGCTCCGGCCAGCTTGGTATTGGAACAACAAAAGATACTTCTTCCCCTCAAAGATGTTTATTCAGGGACATAGATGGACCACCTCGCAGGCTTTCAAAGATTGCAGCAGGGGGCAATCATACGTTGATCCTGAACGAGTCGGGAGACCTCTATTCTTCTGGTATGATTGATGATGACGACGGCCGAGGTGATTTGGAATCCCCGGACCATCCAGAACACATTTTCCGAAAACATTACACTCTAAACTCGAAGCTTTTGTTCTGCGCAGCGCTGTGGGAGGCTTCGGTACTTGTTACCGGTGGAGAAAACATCTATGCAAAGGGGAAAGGCCCTAAAGGTGAACTCGGGACAGGAGCTGTAATTTCACCTCAATGGCAGAGGCTTTTGACATTTCCACCATCGGGAACCCATATAGTAGATGTTGCAAGCGGCGTGGCCCATACGGTCATCATCTTGTCGAATGGAGAAGCTTACGGGTGGGGAAACGGCCGGAAGGGTCAATTGGGGGAGCCACCGCAGATCGTGGAGACACCTCGTAAGATACAGAATTTGGGTTTCCGTGTCATGCGTGCTGTATGTGGTAGAGAATTCACATATTTCGTAGGAGAGGCTACGGAGGGTCGCCATGTCATTTGTGGTTCTAGTAAGTGGAATGTCAATTCTGACGCACCATCTGCTGTCCAGAATTGGATTGATTTAGGCGCAAGCTGGGGAAGTATATACGTTCTTAAGACCGATGGAAAGATTATATCATGGGGTCGAAATGACCATGGTCAGCTTGCTCCACCAGGTCTTCCAAACATTAAGCACATTGCAGTGGGCAGTGAACATGTTCTCGCCTTGACGACTGCCGGGGCTGTCCTTACCTGGGGTTGGGGAGAGCACGGAAACTGTGGGCTGCAGACTGATAAAGCTGGAGACGTAATTGATAGATGGAATGAAATTCATCTTGAAGATGAGGTCGATGCTCAGGTGGTCGGGGTAGGTGCTGGATGCGCCACGAGTTTTATATGGGTGAAGACGATCTACAAAGAGGAGTTCAGGGAGGATTGATAAGCCTACAGTATCGTCGATTGGCGTTAGTATTGATACGCCCGAGGAGATCGCTAAGAAGGATATGCTCGTAATCCAAGCGTAGCTTGTTTGCTTTGCAAGAAAGGAGATCCCGGTGGTCGGGCACATACAGTACCGCCAGTAGGCTGCTTTACCCTATCAGCGGCTGATGAACGGTAAGTTCGTGGAGATTCTCTGAACCTGCCTTAACTCGTACTTCCTACAGTAGGCCAACGAGCGTCCATAGTTTGAGGATTGGGCAGTCGAGATCAAATATACATCCTAGTCCTCGAACAGTGTGTGTATCTGGGCCGCAATCAGCATATCTCCCTTACGAGTATAGGAACCCCGATATACTTCTGAAAGCCTCTGCGTAGGTGCTATACGTCTGTCGTCGCCTTCAGGCCATGCATAGTCAGGCTCTGTCCTTGGTGCAGTCTCTTGGTCTTTGTGGAGACTACGGTTGCTTCTAGCGAAGGGATCCTGCATAATACTGTTAGCCCATGATGCTTTCAAACGATTGTTCTGTTTGCATACACTACCAGCGCTTGCGTCCCAGCCTAGCGTGTCTTGATCATCATCATAGTTTCTCTCGTCCCATCGACGATCATCATCGTTCGCAGCAGGAAGAAACAAGCTTTCAGGATCCAAGCTGGCCTTGGGCGGCGGTGGCGAAGGTCTTTGCGGTCGCTGGCTAGGAGGCTCTCTGGTAAAGCTGCGCGAAGCTGGTTGTGCTGGAGGCGGCATTTGGTTGGTCGTCTGCTGGCCGTTGGTCTGAACGGAAGATTGGCGGGACTGTTGTTTGTCCGTAGGTGCGACAGATGTATTTCGAGCAACTGCAGGAGCAGGAGTGACAGAACCGCCGCGATACTCGCCAATAGTCATCAAGGTAAATTCGCATAGCATGCCGTGATCTTGGTATGTCAATTGCAAAGGCCGAGTTGGGAACGAGTACAGAGCCTGGATGCTAGTTTTAAGTGTCTCGGCATGCACGACTATGGCCTTGAAGTCTTTAACGCTGATGCCAATGTGCAGCTTTTCCTCAACAGTGAAATCTTCAAAGTCTAATGTATCAATGGCAACAGATGTTTGTAACGGTTGCTTTAGTATCTCTGTATCTGGTTAGTGAGAATCGAGTATGGCTAAAAGGGTCGGTAGACCTCTCCCCTCCATGATCTTCTCGGTGTAGCTCGTAAAAGTCGCTTTTCCGGCCTCAGAATATATGTCAAGCTGTTCAGTTCCGGCGCCAAAGTATTCGATGAATGTTCGAAGCATATTGGCAGTAATACTCCATCTATTCTTTGCTGCATTCTTGTCGAAGAGTGCATGCATGACTTCAATCGATTCATACGTGAGTCTGTACGTCTTAGTGACCCCTTAAGGTAGGACCTACGGTTAGTGCTATCTAAGTGAGAAAGTACAGCAGATACATACCGTGCCTGCAAACCATCTTGACGATAAGACGACATTCGGTCTTGTCGGGTCGGTCTTGTATCGAGACCTCACATCTTTCTACGGCGGTATCCTTTTCTCGCACGTCACCTAAGCGTGCTTTGAAAACGGAAAGAAGTGCCTGATACCGAGTCAGTCAAACTGCTAATACTTGATAAGGCAGACTTCAACGTACTTTGTTATATAGTTGACAGGTGAATCGCGCTTCGACTTCTTCACTAGCTTGTTGGCCAACATCTTCACTAGAGCTGTACTTGTATTTCTCAAAGAACGAATTCTGATTAAGTGAAAATGATGCATAGGCAGACTTGGAAGAGTTCAATGCGGTAAGGATAAGCTGAGAGAAGAAAGTTAGTTAGTCACAGTCCAGTCCCTGGCACCTTGGGAAAGGTCTATTTCCCACTTTGTTGTGGCGGGCTTCCATCGAAACCGCCTCACTGAATTTTGCAAGACATAGTACAGCATCGTGGATACGAGCCACGCCTTTAGGCGTCAGGATAAAGTTCAAAGTGTGCATTTCGGTCTTGCTTGTACTGCATCAGGGTCAAAACGGGTGTACGAGTGCTCTGCAAGGTACCGCCATCCGTAAAGTATGTGCTAGTCGCCAATTCGTGCCTCATTAGAAGCCCTGGATTTTCCATATGCAGGGGGGATTTAGATTGATGGTGGATGTGGATGTGGATAGGTTTAAGTGGAGATCAGAGGTAATGGGTGGTTACATACAGCCCTAGATAGATATTTGGCGCAGGGAGAGATGAGGCGAATAGAAGGACGGGAGAAGTCTGCAATTGGCCGTATCTTGGGCTCTTCCGTGCAAGAGAACCAGTCTAAACCGACGCAGCGTGAAATTGAAGTATTCGCAAGTCGTGTCGTTCATTGAAAATTCATACTGTAATCCTTCGCACTCTAAGTAAAATTCCGGATAATTAGGTGCTTCTTCCCAAAAAATCAACGATGACCAAAACCACAATATCCTCCGTCTCCTCATCTCTTACATGTGTATGAGTCGTGCTTTTCCTATAGTAATTGGTAATGCTCGCATGACACCATTGCTTTCTCCAGCACGCCTTGATGCGACTTTGATTCCCAAACCCTCGTCAACCACTAGCACGTCTCCCCCCCAATTGTTTCCCTCTTACTCCTCTCTGTTCTTACTTCCTCAGGCTTTCTACCCAGCCCGTCCCAACCTTATCAACCATAGCAGGATATTGCGTCTCGAGAAGTATAATCGCACTTTTAGGCTCCTCCCCTTTGCGTAAAAGGTCCTTGACGAAAGCCGTCATTGCAGGTGTCCAGCCTGAGGGTTTGTTTGAAGATGTGGAAGGCATAATTGTTAATGGAGGTGGATTCTCCGGGGGGTCAGGAGGCGGCGAAGGGTATGGATTGGGAGGGCTGCCGGGAAAGCTAGGTAGTGGAGGAGTGGGTGGTGAAGAATTGCGATTGGCTTCGTGTAATTGGATTTGGTGGTTCGCTGAGGTAGAAACGGCTACCAGGTAGTGTAGCGTAGTGAGATAGTATGGATTGTTTTGCGTAGCTGCGTAAATGCCGTGGATAGGTTCCAGGGAAACCGAGTAAAGAGTGGAAGTGTAGCTGATGAATGGAGATTTGGCTCCCGGTTTAGTCTAGTGGAGTTTGTTGCTGGTAAGGTGGTTGGCGAATTGAATGTATCACGAAGACAGGACGTGCAACGAAAGCTATATAGACGTTGTACGGGCGAGGTTTGCTTCTTCCTCGTTGTTCGCCTCATTGCGCAGTGTGTGCTGGTCTTTGAGATGCTTAGGGAACAGGCATTGATGCCCAATGCGAAAGACCGCTGGACGTGAAGGCATAGACGAGAGGTGTGACAAACAATAACCACAATAACAAGTTCTTTGTGGAGGTGCGGCGACAAAAGATAAGATATGTTTGGATACAATGGTCAAAGCCGTAAAAGAGTGATTGATACCTAAAGTAGCCGTTTCCGCTTTTGATTTACTCCCCCCTATGCCAACACCAAATTTTGGACCACAAACGCCAAATGCGACCGTTAGATGAGGGCCACAAAGCAAATCCAACCAATCGTGCATTATGCAAAGTTACGCCAAGTCCGGCGGTACAGAATATGTCCAAAGAAAGATTGAGACAGCTCATTAGTCAATGCCTTAGCGAATTTAGAAGAGCCCACCAAAACCCCCAACAAACCAGGTGAAGGATAAGATAGTAACCATACACATGCCGAACATGAACTTGAGTGTCTGGCGCTCTATGTCCGAGAGAGCACTGCTGCAGGTAGCACAGGTCCAGTCTGTTCGGTAGGGGCTTAGTAAAGCCTAAAAAGAACGCATTGAACGAAGGGGAAAACATACCACTACGTGGAGTATAATTTTGGGGGATGTACATGCCAAAGGTGTATTGGTTGTATGTACCAAGGTGCCCTGCATCCGCTACTTGGGTCACATCTTTCGAGGCGTCATGGATTACCAACGTGTATGTCTCTGTCAATAACGGAGCTGTTCCAGTCTTGTCTGGGTTGGTGTCCCACACGATACTTCCTGTAGATGCAAATGTTGCATTGCTGGAAAGCGTGTATGTGGCGCTGTTGGCCGTGCAAGTAACAAGAATGTCGACGTTCGAAGGTGAAACGGAAAGCGAAGTGTAGTTCCATACAAACGATACACTGTCTCCTATTTTATAATAAGTGGCCTGCGCGATTGCAGATGGTGTTAATAGGTTGACTCCGCCGGCCGGTAAACGAGGGTCCACAGATGTGGTTTGAGCGGCGCTTGAGGTTTGCTTTGATGATCCTTGAGATGCAGAGGTTTTGGTGGCGCTAGATGATCCAGACTTTGACCCAGACCCGCTGCTGCTCGAAGAACCGGAGTTTGCAGTATTGGATGATGTAGCCGTCGTTTGGGTGGAACCAGTCTGTGATGCAGACTGTGAGGATGAACCGGAGCCTGTGTTGGCCATGGCAGATTAGCACTGGGGTGGCCTCGTTGGAAGCAGTGGAATCTGCCAAAAACTTACTGGTTTGTGAGCTGGACTGTGAGTTGCTCTGGGTATTACTCTGCGTGCTGCTTTGCGAGTTGGTTTGTTGTCTGACCACCAGTCCTCCTATGTTCTCCAATGATGGTGGCCATGGCCATGCTGTTGTAAAGGAGGCCAATAAGGATAACGTAAAGAGGATGTGTCGTAGGACAAGTCGCTGCAACATGGTCGGAACAGGCTGAGCGAGTGAAGCCGTCCGGTTGTAAAATATGTCCCTTCTCCAGCTGTTGGGAACCCAGACCCGTTTCTCGCTCCCTAAGTTCGTGATGCGAGTCTAATGTTGATGTGCGAACCCTGCAGTCTTCGTCAAGGTAACGTAGGAGCTAGTGATACGTAGCAAGGAGTAACAGATACAACGAATGACGAGTAGATTAACGAAGGGTCTACGGCGAATTAAAAGATTGCTGTATAAAGTATGAGAAGTGAAGAGAGTACTGCAAGGTAAAGCTGTGAATTGTGGTCTTGGCCGACTCCGCCATACTGATGATACGAGTACTTTCTCTATTTGTTTTAGCTTCGGTCGCCCTATGTCACTTCTATTTTTGGATCAAGTTCTCCAAATCACCGAATACGAATTTTGTGATGAACAAAACACTACCTTACTCGTCCATTGATTTTTTGGATTTATTGACACACCAATTCGGTGATATGAAGAATTCCTGTTGTACACTGGGTACAAATGAACCAGCCTGCGTTTGACAGCCTCCAGCGCCAACGCTTGCTAAACCGCTCGACGAAAGATGCAACCGTAAATCATCACATAACGATGTGCATACTATCTCCCTCCGCCACCTTGTTCAAATGCCGACAGACGTTGAGAAGCTTCAATTAAGGCTTGTATTCGTCTTTCAGTATCCAGCTTCCTCGCCCTCTAGAACCTTTCTCAAGCGTTGCTATCTCCTTCAGCATCTCCTTGAATTCTACCGTCTTCTGCGGCGTGTTACAGTGCCGGTTGAAATGATCGATTAGCATCTGCGTATGCACTTTGCCGCCATGAACAACGAGATAGTCTCGGATCATCTTCATAAAGTCTGTGCCCGCTGGACCCGAAGGGGTGCTTTGCTTTGAAGCTGTACTTGTTGGCGTATTGGCTCGTGGTCCATTGGTAGCTTGTCGGTTTCGTAAGTTTGCCAGTATACTGAGTGAAGCAGGTCCGCCTCGGGCCCGACCAAACCCTTGATGCTGCGATGGTTGTTGTTCTGGTCTCCCAGCGGTGCCAAATTGGCCAGTCCAAGTAGGAGTACCCACAGGCACCGTCCTTGCGACGTCGCCCGCCTTCTTCAGTTCGGCTGCTGCCTCAGCGGCGACCTTTTTTGCCTCCTTCTCAATGATCCTTGGATCAGCTGCAATGACTCTTTTCCCATTGACTATTTGGTCATGTTCGAGTGCGGAGTGAACACCGGAACGAGCGAATATGCTTTCCATAACGCGGGCTTCAGAGTTCGTGGTGTCGCCAGAGGCGGCTCGACGCTCGATTTCTTCTTCACCTCGGAAAGGCACCATAGAGACTACGCCAGCCATGTTACGAACAGGCGAGGTACGATCAGTTTCATGGTTGCTCGTATAAGAAGCCCCTCCATTTGGTATTATCCGAGTATGCTGTTCCGACGGTTTCGAATTATTCTCGTTGTTGAATCGAACTTCCGTACCTTTGAACAACTCACTAGTCTCTGTAACGTGTTCATCAGCCTCCCCAAGGGTGAATAGATCGTGAAGATCCTTCATCTGAAATGTTTGGCGCTGCTTGGGATCTCTCAAGATCTTGTTGGTTAGAAATTGTTTGAAGAGTTGCCGGTGGTAGATTTTCTCTTCTATTGTTCCAGCCGTCATCAGACGATAGATTCTGACTTCCCGCTTTTGCCCCAAACGCCAAGCTCGTTCTCGAGCTTGAACATCGGTCGAAGGATTCCAATCGGGATCGTAGATAATCACTCGATTTGCTCCCGTGAGATTAATACCGAGACCGCCCACTTTGGTCGTTAGGAGGAAAACGTGAACATCTGGGTTCTTATTGAATTCATCGACCATACCCTGCCGGGCTTGAATGGGCGTATTACCATCCATACGACGAAAGGTAAAACCTTGTAAGGACTTGACGAATCTCTCAAGAATATCGAGCATAATGCGATGCTGGGCGAAAAGTAATGTCTTCTGGCCCTGTTCCTTCCACAGCTCTAGCAACGCTTTCACGACTTGCATCTTGCCAGACTTAGCACCGCGGCCATAATTGTATCCAGGTTTGATTGAGAGGGTTTTGTGCTCTACTAGATCCGGATGGTTGCAAATTTTCCGCAGAATATCAACGCCGTACAAGACCTGACGTTTGCCATTTATGATCGCGTTCAGATCTTCTGAGCCGAGAAAGCTCTCATATGTCTCACGCTGGAATTTGGTGAGTTTACAGAACAGTACTTGTTCACTTTTCTTTGGCAGATCAGACGCAACGTCAGCTTTAAACCTTTGTAGTAGGTAGGGGGAGATTGTGTCTTTCAAGGTCTCAGCACACTTCATTGCTGTCTGGACTTGAAGATTTGATGCATTGGCATAACCTCCTTGCCGTATAGGGAACTCGAACTGTTGTCGGAAATTGACCAGGGTGCCTAAACGCATGGGGAAGACAAAGTCGAACAACGACCATAACTCTACAAGATTATTTTGCATAGGCGTCCCGGATAGGATGATACGGTTTGCTGTACGAAGCTCCTTGCAGTAGATTGTAATTGCAGTATTCGGGTTCCGGATCTTATGCCCTTCATCAAGCACGGCGTACTCCCAATTAATCGGTATCAGCAACTCAGCGTAGGTCTGCAGACCAGAATATGTAGTAACCAAGACATGACCATCTTGTACAACGCGATCAACGACCTTCTTACCTGCTTTTTGTCCCTTTGTCATTGGCTTGCTTCTTGCATGCGCAAGCTGTGACATTAGTTCATCTTCGTGCTGAGCTTCTCGACCAACGTCGATCATGCCGCTGCCGGACGTGTGTAATATGGAAACCCGAAATGGTGGCCACCAAGTATGAAATTCGTTAACCCACTGCTTCATGACTGTCGCCGGAGTAACAACGATGATTGGTCTCTTGATCATCTTACTGTGGTGAAGGCCAGCGAGAAAGGCAATGACCTGGATTGTCTTACCAAGCCCCATCTCGTCGCCAACAATACCACCGACTTGCTGGGAATAGAGCTCCCAGAGCCACTGCACACCTGTCTTTTGGTAGTCGAATAATGAAGGGTAAATATCACCCGGTACCCTGTAGCCGCCGTCGAATTCCGTGTCTGTCCTGGTAGGATGTGGCATATACCATTCCTCATCGACGACACCATCGTTCTGGGCAATAGTACCATGTTGAGAGTGACCATCTAAAATTCCAGAGTCCGGTAGGGAATTGCTCTCTTCATTCACGCGAGAATTCTCCCTATTGTTTGACCTTTCGCGAGCTGCGCTCCGCCTATTGACCCAGCTACGCAGCCGATTCTGGTATAGCTTTTCGTTTCCATCGTCAAGGCCTGACAAATCTTCATTTTGTGTTGCTTTAGCATGCGACGTGGATTTTCGCTTTTGACTGGGGGTGGGACCTGTGTCGAGGTCTGACCAATCATCTTGTAGCCCCCCGTCACTGTCGTCCTCGGACTGACCCAAAGCCCCGATGCCACGTTCATCCAGTTCCGGAACAAAGGCAATATCTTCTTCTTCTTCGCTGGAGGATGTCTCGTCACCGTCACTCTGTACAATATTGGGCGGGCTATTTCCATTTAGCTTAAGACTGCTAGTCTGCGCATGCCCTTGATGCAGTCGCCGCCGCTTGACTGGCCTTTCCGGCCCATTCGGGGCATCGGGTGTGGTATCGCTAGTGTCGTTGTCAACAAAGCCGGGCTGGACTAGATTGCGGTGGGATAAAGGCTCAAGGACTGGAACTTCATCCGGCCCTGATCCATCTTCGCGTTCTCCATATTCTGCATCGAGTAAAACATCCTGAAGATTGGACTCAGAGCGTCCTAAAGAACGTCCAGGCATCTTGGAAAAAGGAGTAATCTTTCCAGTACGAATAAGAAAGTCGCGCTGGCTTTCATTGGGCATTTTCCGACTTGCTGACTCCTCCAAGAGAGACTTTGCATTGTTATTCTCCTCTCCAAGCCTTTGATCAATGCGCTCCTGTATCTGCCTAAGATCTTCGTCCAGTGTTCTGATACTAGCTTCTAGGTGTGAGATCTCGGCCTTTATGCTTGCGGTGGTGGCGGAGCCGGCAGGGCGAGTCAACTTATCTTGTAGTTTTCGCACCTGGGACTTGAGCCTCCTGTGGCAGTAAATGTTAGCGGAATTATGGTTACATGAACGAGACGTTCAGAGTCCGCTGCATACCCTTTGTCCACCTGGGTCTTCTCCAGCCGTTTCTCATCCCGCTCGTTGGCTTGTTCGATGAGTAATTGATCTGCCTACAAACGGTGTGTGAATTCCTTTAAACAGAAGTTGTCGAAGATATCTTTTGGCCTACCTGGCGGCCAACATCTCTCTCAAGGTCATCCTGATCCCTCACATGTGTAGCCAAAGATCTAAGACGGCTCTCTTCGTCCTGACCCTGTTCGTGGATACGACCGGCACTTCCCTCTGGGGCCTCTGAGAATTCTTCGGCAGATGGATCTATAGCCCTGTCGTCCAAGATCCCGTCCCTTGAAATTTGGCCCTTAGGCAATGCTAGATAATCCTCTTTGGGTTGAAGCACGTCATCCTCTTTCTCAAGAGCCTCTCTGTGTGGATCCATGTTGGGTTTGGGGTCGGGCTCGGGGGAACACAACAAGGGTTTACAATGGTAGCTATCAACCATGTCACTTACTATAGGGAGGTGAAGGTGGTACCACTTACCCCTATAACGAGACTCGCTCATCTACTTGATACTCCTTCTTATGCTCACCGTCTGAAGCTTTTGCGTGAACCACATTTGAGTAACTTGCAAGATAGCACATGCAACGACGTAGGAGAACTTGGATGAGTGAGGACTGTTGTTACGTGGTTCGTTACAGGATAGACTGTTGTATCGCATTATTTCGAGAATCAATCAATCAAAGCTCCTCAACTTACCTCTGTGCCTCGATTGATCATAGGATTATCTACTATATACGTCAACGAGCCAGCACGGGAAGTCTAACTAGCTACGGCCTAGGTGAATGCCTTACCCAAAGACAGTTCCAGTTTAGGTGGAGTACTCCGTACATGGGGTTACCTACATTACATTCAATGTATGGGATATACAGCGCAGTCGTATGGCGTATAAGCCTCACTTGCGCCTACAAAATTTAACGTAGTATCATCGCTGCTTGTCATTGTGCTCGCTCTGGCCATTTTCATAGATCCTCAATAGAACTAAGCGCTGTGGTTTCCGAGCCATTGTCCGGCGCCCGGTACGAGTAAATACTCACTCAGATCTCTTAACGAGTCTCACTGCTGTGCTGGCAGACCTACCGACGTGCTTCCAACTCCGCCCCACGGACAACATAGACCAAGTACTACCGACCTACTTCTTCACTCTTCGACTAACAGCCAGAGCCAGGTGTCTGAACCTACTGCAACGCCAATCCGCTAGTGTTTCGAGACGACCTTTCACAACGTACGCGAATTACGATTTGATCAAGTCAACTGAAACCTGTAAACGTAAACAGCACTGAGGACTTTCTTAAAGCAAAGCTTTTGCTGCCGACTCGAGGCACATCTCTTTCAACGTTTGATGAGCTGGCGGCCAAACGAGGGCTGAGTTGCCCTGGAAATTGACCCCGAGTCCTGCTTGCAGCACTCGGCGGCTTTGACCAGATCACCACGGTGGTGGATCTCTTGACCTCCACGAGATTGGATTCGGAGAACCACAATGGATCAGCAATGGCAGCCTTACAGTGATATCGCGGGGAGTCGTCAAGCGCGATACGCACACTCAACTCCCCAACAGCAGACACGAGATACGAGCAATGGCTTAGCACAGCACCAGCCCCCGCCTTCAGGCTTCAGTTACGAAGCGTATCAGACACCTTCCTTACCCTCTCACCCACAGTCTATGGCTACCTCGCCGATTGGCACACCTCATTCCCGAGCTTACTCCGGAGACGGAGATGTAGCTATGGAGGATGCAGATCCATACAACAGAATGAAATACCCATCAAGACCTAGCCACCAGCATCGTTCCTCTGGTCAATACGTTAAGCAAGAGGACTCATCCGCAGCCCGCAGATACTCTCCTATGAAAGCCCTTTCGCCGTCTTCGCAGTATGCGACCAGCCCTCAACAGCCAAGCCAAGGCTCCTATGGACCGTATCCCTCCCAGAACATATCGGCGAGGCAATCGCCGACACGGCCAAACCTATATTCGACGCCATCTCAGAGTTACTACACAACCCCAAGTGAGTCATCCAAGCAATAAAACAAGTATGCTAGGTTGCGGAAAGCTGACTATAGTACTCCCTTCTCCAGCGGCATCGAGGCAGCATTCGTTACATCTGCCACCGATCCAACCTGGAGAAGCTAGTCCCGATCAATACTATCCAAATTCTGCTACTGCGCAACTCAATGCAGTTTTTGGGCGGGAGGCCAAGTCCCCACGACACCTGCGGCCACCAAGGTCCGCAAGTACTTTAGACATGTCGCGAGGTCCAGTACCGCGGTTCAAGAAATTGGAGAAGGTGCAGGACTTGGAACCGAAGATAAATCCACAGCCTGCGTTTCGACGGGCGAACCCAGAAGGAGGCTTCATAAGTGTAAGTCTGCCAGAACTCATTTCTGTGAAGCATGGTATCTTACAGCACTGTAGCCTTTGCAAGCATTGACAACCCACTTACCTTCCACCTATCGTATATGTAATCCGGCTTTCAAATACGAATCTTCCCGGAATCCTAGACGAGTCCTCACTAAGCCGAGTAAGGGTGTCAAGAATGATGGCTACGACAATGAAGACAGTGACTATATTTTGTATGTCAACGATATACTAGGGAATGAAGACAACGGGCATAAGTAGGCCGGATGGTACACACCGAAATCTCCATACCCCACTAATACTCTGCAATAGGAACAGGTATCTTATCCTCGACGTCCTCGGTCAAGGAACCTTTGGTCAGGTGGTTAAATGCCAAAACCTGAAAACGCAGGAGGTGGTTGCAGTTAAAGTTGTAAAGAACAGGACAGCATACTTCAACCAAAGTATGATGGAAGTGTCAGTGTTGGACCTGGTACGCTTACTTGTGCCAACTCACCTAGTGTCTGCTGACGGAGACTTCAGCTGAATGGTAAACTTGATAAGAATGACGACCATCATCTCCTACGACTTAAGGACACCTTTATTCATCGGCAGCATCTATGTCTTGTCTTCGAGCTTCTAAGCGTGAATCTGTATGAGCTGATAAAGCAGAATCAATTCCGAGGTCTCAGTACGACACTCGTTCGAGTCTTCGCTCAGCAGCTGTTGAATGGGTTAAGCCTCCTCAACAAAGCTAGGCTCATACATTGCGATCTGAAACCGGAGAATATATTATTGAAAAAGTATGCTCGCTCTTGAAGTTTAAATGCTTAAGTTCGCTAACTCCCTGGCAGCCTTGAGAGCCCTATCATCAAGATCATCGACTTTGGATCAGCATGTGATGAAAGGCAGACAGTGTATACGTATATTCAGTCCAGGTTCTACAGATCACCGGAAGTACTTTTAGGGTTGCCGTAAGTGGGTTGTCGTCGTGTCTTGGATTTGCTACTGACATCGTCTAGTTACTCGTCAGCCATCGATATGTGGTCATTGGGCTGTATTGTGGTTGAATTATTCCTTGGTCTACCGCTTTTTCCGGGTTCTTCCGAGTACAACCAGGTATCGAGGATCACGGAAATGCTTGGCCTACCTCCTACATGGATGTTGGAAATGGGAAAGCAGTCTGGAGAATTCTTTGAGAAAGCTCACGATGAATTCGGAAGACGAACGTATCGGCTGAAGACTATGGAGCAATATTCGCGTGAGCACGGCTCGAAAGAGCAGCCGAGCAAAAAGTATTTTCAGGCGACGACCCTTCCAGAAATTATAAGGAGCTATTCCATGCCAAGAAAGAATATGAAGCAGGCCGAGATTGATAGAGGTAGAAGCACATCGACACTGGTGGCCATAACATGTTTGCTAACGCGCTACAGAAATGAACAATCGTATCGCTTTCATTGACTTCGTTCGAGGGCTGCTGAACATCAACCCGCTCGAACGCTGGTCACCTCAGCAAGCCAAACTCCACCCTTTCATAACGCAACAGAAATTTACTCAGCCGTTTGTTCCCCCTATGAATCTAAAGCCATCTTCGTTGACCAAGTCACCCGCACCTGGCGTACAGCAACAACAACAAGCTGAGGCTGTCAGCAAATCGCGAGCTCAAGCGGCTCAGCAACAGGCTCAGCAACAGGCACAGCAACAGGCTCAATCTGCTGCTCAGACTGCATACGCTAACATGCAGATGAGTCAATATCCACAGTCCCCGCTCGCTCAAGCCCCGCCAGTGTACAACAACATGTACACGCCTCACCAACAGGGGGCTCCTCCGCCTTACCCGTCGCAGTCCGCTGGCTATGGGCACCAGATGGGTATGATGCACCAAGTTCCAAGCCAGATATCTACTGCCCAATATGCTCCGCAACAGAATCTTTACGCTCAAGCTACAACGAGGGCAGGGCGGCAACGCGCCTCGACAATGGAGCAGCAACAAGGAGGGATCCCCCAGTCGATCCAAAGGGTTGCCAGTCACTTGGATCCAAATGCACCGATAAGGCTGCAACCGAGTCCAGCATACTACCCTCCACCACCTGACGGTATTCCAGATGGGACTGCCAGTAGCGCAAGAAGGAGGGGCAGCCGCGCTGCGAGTGGCCGAAACAGGAATTTTATACAGAATTTAGAGGACAGAACGATGGAAGAGGGTTTTATTCAACAGTCTCAGTGGCATTGAGGTCCGGAAGAAAAGCCACATACATAGTATCATCTCGCAGATCGGGCTCTGTAGGTTGACACTCTCTGTCAAGATACAGTACCTTATCACTACTCGATGGCGGTTACGAGACCAGCCACAGAATAACAGCACTAGAACTACCAACAGAACGCCCAAACCCCAAGTGCCATTGCGCTTTAAGGAGGGACCGACGCTCAGTGTTTCGAGACGGGTTCAGGAATTTCGAATTGTCCGCCGAAATGTTCCGTTGCGGCCAGTTCCAATTATAGTATAATACCAACAGGCTCGTACCCGGTTGCCGTACTTCACTCACACACTCCTTTACGCATGCCAGATTCGGTCTGGGTCATGGCGTCTCTGCTACTGCGTATCGTTGAGGCATAGTGGATAGACAAGCAGCTTCACCGGACAGGCTTGGTGGCTTGGTCTTTGCAGAAATCTGGTGGGTTGTCAAACCAAACAACTCAAGGGTCATATAGTCGTTGTAGTTATACGAAACCAAGTCGCGTACTCGCCACTGTGTAGCTTGTAGGAAGCCATATCGCTATGAATAGTTAGCAGACGCTTGTGGTCAAATATTTATACCAGTACCTGTGTGAGGTGGTCTGTGCTTGAGATGTATTGTGGCGGAGATTGTTGACTCATTCTTGACTCACGGAGTCACGGACATACGCGCCTAACATCTTTCGCTTAAAGTTTGGCCACACAATCTTGCCCATCACAACCTCAAGCCTCATAACCTCTGCATTGAAACCTATCTACCCACAAATCCATCATGTCTCGATTCTTCACCGCGGGAGATAGCTCCAGTGAGAGCAGCTCCTCCGACGAAGAGGAGCTCTACAGTGGAGACGAGGCTCAACAAAAGTCGGAAGAAGAGTCTAGCAGCGAGGAAGAGGCGACAGAAGAGGAGGATGAGGCTTCTTCTGACGAAGAGGGTGGGAAGGGTGGGGTTTCCAAATTCTTACGAGACGTTGCGTCGAGTGACGAGAGCGAGGATGAGGACAGGCATACGGTTGTTAAAAGTGCGAAGGACAAGAGATTGGAGGAGTTGGAGGCAGTCGTGAAGTTAATCGAGAACGCCAGGAAGATTAACGACTGGAGCTCGATATCGACCGGTTAGTCTGGAATTCTTTACAGGTAAACCACAAAGCGACTGCTGACATTGTAGCTCGCTAGAATTTGACAAGCTTAACCGCCAAATTACCAAGATGACAGCTCAGGATAAAGTACCTAAGATCTACATTCAGACGATAGCCGAGATGGAAGACTTCATGAATGAAGCCATTGCAAGGCAGAAGGTTTCTACTAAGAAGATGAACGCTACGAATGCAAAAGGTCTCAACGCAATGAAGCAGAAGATCAAGAGAAACAACAAGGATTATGCGAATGAGATCGACAAGTATCGGGAGGACAAAGGTGGCTACATGATGTCCGACGAGGAGGAGGAAGTTGCCCCTATTGAAAAACCAAAGAAAACAAAGGCTGTATATGTCGACGGCATTGATGCTGGGGACGATGAAGGTTTCTCAACTGTGGGCCGGGGAGGAAAGACATTGCAATACACTCCTGAGAGTATCTTGAAGCATTTGCGCTCGATTGTCGAATCTCGAGGAAAGAAGAATACAGACCGGACAGAGCAGATCAGAGTAATGGAGAAATTGCTGGAGGTTGCTACCACACCATACCAGACAATTCGAGTTTTGTTGACACTGATCTCGACACGCTTTGATCTTACATCAGGATCCGCAGCAACTTTCATGTCTCAGGAGCAGTGGAAAATGTAGGGGGATCAGCAGTTGCTTTGACTTGAAACTGCGTACAGTTCTGACATATTTTCTTAGGGCTGAGGGTGAATACGGTACACTTCTTGAAACGCTCGAGGGAAACCGCAAACTTATGGTCGTTCTTGAGAATGCTGAGGAATGGGAAGACGATGAGAAACCACCACAACCTGTAGCTGAAGAGAAGATTCGGATTCCGGGTAGCATTGTATCGATAGTAGAGCGCCTCGATGACGAGCTCACACGGTCGTTGCAGCACATCGATCCTCACACTGCTGAGTACATTGAGCGGCTAAGCGACGAGCAGGCCCTCCATACTAATATTATACGTGCTCTGCTGTATGTTGAGGATCTCGCCAAAGACCCTAAATTAGAGATGCTGCAAGAGAATGCAAACCGGGTCGTCATGAGACGGCTAGAGCACATCTATTTCAAGGTATACAACCACATACACTGCAACCAAGCAGAGCTAATACCTTTCCTTAGCCGGCACAAGTTGTCAACATCCTCGAGCAGAAGGCTTGGGAAGGTATACCATCTAATCTCGACTCCGAGATTACTCCGCGCGGCAATGCCTCGGATACGGCTGCCCTCGTTCAGACGCTGAGCACTTACCTCTTTAAGAACAGTGTCGACATCATCCGAGCGAGGGCCTATCTATGCCAAGTGTATTACTTCGCTCTCCACGACCAATATTATCGAGCTCGCGATATGCTCTTAATGTCTCATTTGCAAGAGACAATCGGCAATTTTAACATCAATACCCAAATCCTCTTCAATCGTACTCTCGTCCAAGTCGGCTTATGTGCCTTCAGGGCCAACCTCGTGTACGAATCGCAAAACACGTTACAGGAAATTTGTGGTAGCGGTAGACAAAAAGAGCTTTTGGCTCAGGGTGTTATGATCCAGAGATACTCGCAAGTCACACCGGAACAAGAGCGATTGGAGAGACAACGGCAGCTACCCTTCCACATGCACATCAACCTCGAGCTCCTTGAGTGTGTTTATCTCACATGCTCCATGCTTTTAGAAATCCCACTACTTGCGCAGACAGGCTCATCACCAGACATCAAGAAGCGCATTATTAGCAAGACGTACCGTCGTCTTTTGGAGTTTCACGAGCGCCAGATATTTACTGGACCACCAGAAAATACCCGGGATCACGTCATGCAGGCTTCGAGAGCGCTCGCTGCTGGGGAGTGGAAGAAGGCAGCGGAGTTCATCAACACAATTAAGATCTGGGAGTTGATGGCCGAGCCAGACAAGATCAAAGCCATGCTCTCCGCGCAAATCCAGGAAGAAGGCTTGAGGACATATCTCTTCACCTATGCTCCGTTTTACGACACACTCTCTGTCAGCACCCTCGCATCAATGTTCGAGCTGTCTGAGCGAAAAGTTGCAGCGGTGGTCAGCAAGATGATTTCGCACGAGGAACTAGCGGCTGCCATGGATCAAGTCAATAGCGCCATAATTTTCCGAAAGGGCGTTGAATTGTCGAGGCTACAGAGCCTGGCACTCACACTGAGCGATAAAGCTAGCGGGCTAATCGAGGCGAATGAGAGGACGTTAGAGCAGAGAACTCAAGGGACAGCCAACGCCTTCGAGCGACAAGGTGGGCAAGGAGGCAGAGGCGGACGGGGTGGGCGAGGTGGTAGAGGCGGCCAGCGAGGTGGCAGTGGTGGTGGACGGACAAGGGGTGGACAGCAGTTTGGTGGTGGTGCGCTTGGTGGTGCGATCAAAGCTTGATTCGATTCTTCAATTCATCTCCTATGAAACTTAGTCAATGGAGTTCTAAGAGTGTATTCTACTGAACTCTGGCAGGTGCGCTCACCTATGCACTGAGCTTGGAAATATGATCCCAAACACCATCATTGCTTTAGCATTAATTTCCCTCACTATTATCGTTCATTCGTCCTCATCATCATCCATGAAAACTGGTGGCAACCAGTAGTCCTTTTCCGAAATTTGTTCATCCACCCACAACAAAGAGTCCGCCAACAAATCTTGCAACACCGTCTCAGCCCGCTCCTGCTCCCACCCCAAATTATCCACTATCATCGAACATGTTATCGGTTCGTAGATTTGTATCGCCTCCAATACCGTGCTTTGATCCGTACTTAACTCTTTCGGGATCGACCGAATCATTTGCTTGCTCCCAATCGTCACAATCGAGAACCCCGATCCCAGCGGTTTCAGTGACTCCACCGCCCTCAGTACATCATCGTCGCTAATATCCATACCTCCCCCAATTCCTCTCCCCCTAGCGACCTTCTCCCGACACTCGCCCACCGCCATTAATCCTCCATTGCCCCCTCTACCCTCTTTGCAAACTTCCACCACCCGCACCGCTAGCTCAAAGTAAAAATCATTCACATCCCCCCCAAGCACCTGCGCCCACCAACTTCCCTTGCTTCCCTTGCCTTTGACATTTGATCCGGCTAAAGGGTCGACGCCAATAGCATTGCACATGCGCGCGAATTCAGCGCGGAAGGCGGGATCACGTTTTATGGTGTCCCCATGCTGAAGAGCGAAGTTGTGGAGCAGGGATTGGAAGACGGAGAGCTGGGTCTGCAGAGATGTGAGGTGCTGCGTGCGGAGAGAGGCGCCATGGGTGGCATAGGAGGACTGGAGAGAAGTGCGATTTTGGAAGGCGGAGAGGCCGACGCCACGGCGGGTAGACATGGTGGGTGGGATCTGAGTGGAAGGGCAAGAGAATCATGAGAAAGACGTCATTTAGAAGGTGTAATAGAGGTACTAAGACAACGTCTGCATAGAGGAAGCCTGCATGACGGAACACCAACCTTTGAAGATACGGGTGTGAACTGCGGCCATTTTTACATGAAATACCTCTGGTCTCTGCGAACCTCGATGCAATCGATTAGGTATTTTACTAGTGTAAATTACACGTCTTTATCGGAGTTAAGCTCGCGCGACAGGGATTCGCGATGCTTCGCGCTTTGTTTGCCGAGGGACGCGACTCAACCGTTCCTTCAAGAGCCATTCAATATTACACTTCACGTTGGATAAGTCGAATCTAACTCCCCTTATGGAAACCGTAAGCACAGCAGTGTACTTATTCTCTTGCTAGTTGGCTCTGTCATAGTGCTCTCACAATGTCAAGGGCTGCCCGTCTTGCCGAACTAAGGGCCTTGCGTGCCTCCGGCAAGACACGATTGTCGACTTACAAAGTCGAGGATGAGGAAAACCTCTATGAAGAAGTTGATGAGGAAGGATACAAGAAGGTCGTTAGAGCCCGCTTGGATCGGGATGACTTCGTTGTTGACGACAATGGAGAGGGATACGCTGACGATGGGCGCGAAGAGTGGGTGGGGGATAGGAGATACGACAGTGCTAGCGGCAGTGAGGAAGAACTGCCTTTGAAAGGAAAAGCCGGTCAGTATTTTTGTGATCACCTCAGAAATCCACTGGAGGTTAACCCTAAATACAGCTAAGAGAAAGCGCGAGGAAGACCAAGTGAAGGTTGAGAAGACAAACAACAGCATCAACAAGTACTTCAGCAATGGGCCTGCTGTTACGGCGCCGAAGTCCAAGGTATGAATTCCAGATGAGACTTTACGTAGTAGGCTAATCCTTTGAACAGCCTATCCACACGGTCGAAGATGCTGCTTTCATGGCAGATCTCCTAGGCGAAGTGGATACGAACATTCCTTCTCGTTTGCCAGTAAAGACTGTCAAGACTGCAGCTCGTCGTAAGACACGTGTACTATCGCCCCCTTTGTCTCAGAACAGAAATAGTGGACTACCGAAGGTCAATGACGGTGGAAATCCTAGTCATTTGTTGAATACGCCCCCTCTTGAAGCAAGCTACAACGACGAGGACGATTTCCCTACAACAATATTTGACAATGATACGCCCATGAGCGATCTTATGCCGTCATCGCCAATCGCCAATGCGGTAGAGCGCAAGGGGCAGCAATCGATTAAAGAAGAGGACGAAGACGAGGACATGATGGAGGTTGCACAGGTTGTTGGAAGCCACAATGTCAAAACCGCGAGTGTCAATCTTTCCGGATCACGTCCCGCACCAAAGATACTAAAGAAACCTCCGTATCCTTCACCCGAGAGCTCCTCTCCAACTAGACCACCCCCCGATTCGGTTGATCCATCTGCGTGGAATGATGTGACCTCGAAGCTCAATGTATTGAGCAGCCAAGGTTCTGAAACCACTAGCTTTGGTAAGCTAAAGCTGGATAGCGCTGTTGAAGACGACGGGAGCCTACGCATGTTCTGGACCGATTACACCGAGATTAATGGGAGTTTATGTCTGTTTGGCAAGGTTAAAGACAAAAACTCTGGCTCATGTGTCAGTGCTTTTGTGAAAGTGGACAATATCCTCAGGAAGCTATATTTTCTCCCAAGAACGCACCGCCAACGTGAGTTTCGGAATCTCGCCTTGATATACTCCAGTACTGACAGCATACAGGGCATGGCCGAGATACCTCTGATGAAGTGGAGATGGGCGACGTCTACAACGAAGCGGACGAAGTCATGACAAAGCTTCGAGTGGGCATGCACAAGATCAAGCCTACTTCAAGGAAGTATGCTTTTGAGCTCCCGGATATCCCAAAAGAAGCCGACTACCTCAAATTGATGTATCCATATGATAGTGAGTAAATTTTGCACGAAAAGGACGCTCATGTACTGACATAGCGGTATCTAGAGCCGGCCCTGCCTACGGAACTAAAAGGAGAAACTTTCTCGCACGTATTTGGTACCACAACAGCGCTTTTCGAGCAATTTGTTCTGTGGAAGAACATCATGGGCCCTTGCTGGCTCAAGATTGATAATGCAGAGATGACGCCGTTGAATAACGCATCCTGGTGCAAGCTAGAGGTCCAGGTAGTCGAGCCCAAGGCTATCACGGCCCTCTCTGAATCGGAAAACCTGGAGGCGCCTTCTCTGACATTCATGAGTTTAGCTTTGAGAACTACCTTGAATGCCAAGGAGAACAAGCAGGAGATTCTTGTTGCTAGTGCCCGTGTCTATGAGAATATTTCTTTGAGTGACACGACACCCACAGAGAATTTGCCGTGTAAAACGTTTACAATCATGCGGCCAGCAGAAGCATCTTTTCCTCCAGGCTTCGAAGCACTTAGCAAAAGCCAACGCGGTAGTATTATGCTTGTTAAGAGTGAGCAATTACTTTTAGCAAAGTTCCTCGCATTGTTAGAGAAGACAGATCCGGATGTCCTCATAGGTCACCAGTTGCAAGATGTGGACTACCCTGTTCTGCTCAATCGAATGCGGGAGAGGAAGACACCTGGTTGGCATCGCATAGGAAGAATGAGGCGAAGCGATTGGCCGAGAAACATGGGAAAGGGTGGTGGAAGCTTCTTCGCAGAGAGGCAGCTCATTTCTGGACGGTTGCTGTGTGATGTGGCTAACGACATGGGAAAGGTATGCCTGTGCCCAAACGTTAAACATGCTCTGGCTAATACCTATATAGTCCCTCATGACCAAATGCCAATCTTGGAGTCTTACAGAAATGTGCGAACTGTACCTGGGCCAAGGTAACCCTCGTCGGGAAATCGATAATGAAGCAGCTCTGAAAACATGGGCCACTTCAAGGGACGGCCTTCTGAACTACGTCAACCATTGCGAAGCTGATACCTACTTCATTGCCGCCATTGCCCTGCGGGTGCAGATGCTTCCTCTGACCAAGGTCCTCACCAATCTGGCAGGCAACTCTTGGGCAAGGACTCTAAGCGGTACCAGGGCCGAGCGCAATGAGTATATTTTGCTGCATGAATTCAATAGGAACAAGTACATCTGTCCCGACAAGATCTACGGCAAAGCTAAGGCCAAGGTTGAAGAGGAGAACCCCGACGTTGAAGAAGGTGTTGATGTCAAGAAGAAAGATAAGTTTAAAGGTGGTCTAGTTTTTGAACCTGAAAAAGGTCTCTATGACAAGTTTATTCTGGTCATGGATTTCAATAGTCTTTATCCCAGCATCATACAGGAGTATAACATTTGCTTTACAACAGTGGATAGGTCAGACCAGGTAAGCTGTATCGCTGAGAAAAACGATGCAGCAGCTGATAAAGCTTAGTCCGAAGACGATGATAAAGTACCAGAGGTACCTCAAGATCAAAAGCAGGGTATCCTGCCAAAACTTATCGCTACTCTCGTCGGCCGAAGAAGGCAGGTCAAGAGCCTGATGAAAGACAAGACCGCTACCCCTGAGCAGCTTGCGACTTGGGATATCAAGCAGCTGGCCTTGAAACTGACTGCTAATTCAATGTATGGTTGTCTCGGATATACGCAGTCGAGGTTCTATGCAAGACCTCTGGCAATGCTCACGACCTTCAAAGGTCGGGAGATCTTACGAAGTACCAAAGATCTTGCAGAGAGCATCCAATTGCGTGTCATATACGGAGATACTGACTCAGTCATGATCAACACGAACGCAGACAGCATCGAGGAAGCCCTGAAGATAGGACATGATTTCAAGCGTTCAGTGAACGAACGATACAGACTTCTCGAGATCGATATCGACAACATATTCCGAAGGCTGTTACTTCATGCTAAGAAGAAGTATGCTGCCATCAACTTACTTGAGGTTGATGGGAAATACGTCGACAAACTCGAAGTCAAGGGACTGGATATGAAACGAAGAGAATACTGCGCTCTGTCGAAAGAGGCATCGTCGCGGCTACTCAATGAAATCCTGTCTGGTGAAGACCCGGAAGTGGTCGTGGGAAAGGTCCACGATTACCTCCGAGAGCTGTCCCAAAAGATGAGGGAGGAAAAGATTGCAGCTCAGAAGTACATCATCTTCACCGTAAGCAACCCCCATTCTCTCAGTCCCAACCCATCATATGACCCAAACCTAACCACCACCATCCCCAGAAACTTGGCAAAAACCCCAGAGACTACCCGAATGCCGACAGCATGCCCCAAGTCCAAGTCGCCCTCCGCTCTCTCGCCCAGGGGAAGTCTGTCCGCGTCAACGATGTAATCTCCTACATCATGACCACCTCTGCCTCCTCGGGCATTCCCTCCTCGGACAACGCTGCAAAACGCGCCTTTGCGCCCCAAGACGTCATGGCGGCGACTTCAACCCTAAAAGCAGATGTCGAATGGTACCTATACAAGCAAATCTTCCCACCAATCGAGCGGCTCTGCGCTCCTATCCCCGGCACCGACGCCACGCAGCTAGCAGAATGCCTAGGCCTTGACACCAAAAAATACTCCATTGCTCCCTCCTCCACCAGCAACCAAACCACAGAAATCTCTCCGCTGGAAAGCCAGATCCCAGACGAGCTCCGCTTCAAAGACTCCGCGCGCCTAACCCTGCGCTGCCGCTCTTGCAAACACGCCTTCATCTTCGAAGGCCTCGCCTCCCCCTCCTCCCGCTCCACCATCACCCCCAACGGCATCATCTGCCCATCCCCCACCTGCCAAAAACCCTTCGCCACCCTCACGCTCGTCGTGCAGCTCGAGCACGCCATCCGCGTCCAGACCAGCAAGTACTACGACGGCTACCTGATCTGCGACGACAGCAGCTGCGGCAACCGCACGCGCCAGATGAGCGTCTACGGCCACCGCTGCTTGGGTCCTCGAGGCCGCGCGGAGGGGTGCAGGGGCCGGATGCGGTACGAGTACGGGGAGAAGGCGCTGTATAATCAGTTGTTGTATTTTCGAGGGTTGTGGGATGTGGACAAGGGGACAGGGGGTGGGGGGGTGAAAGGGGAGGGAGGGGTGAAGAAGGGTGCTGTAGGGGGGGTAAAAGGAGAGGAGGCGGAGGAGGACGAGAGGGTAAGGGCGGCGAGGGAGTGGAATCGGGAGAGGTTTGGGACGGTGCGGGGGGTTGTGGAGGGGTATTTGAAAAAGTGTGGGAGGGTGTGGGTGCAGATGGATGCACTGTTTGGGTTTGCGTTGGAGCTGTAGTCGAGAAGTGAAAGGGGGTGGTTTAGGATAAGCTGTTTTCGATCATATTTACTTGCCGTCGTGTTATGGAATGCTGGTTGGTTATGGAAGCTCGTTTTTGAACAGCGATGGGTGTGAGTTGCTTTTGGACTTGGGTGATGTGCATACTACGATAATTTACTACAATTCAGGTCCAGGGCAGCAGTTGCGGTAGCCATGATCGCCCGGTCTCCATCCAGGGTGAGAGAGCATCACAACAGTAAGAGTATTTTGGATAAGTTTACATTTCCTGAAACCTTCATGATTTAGCTGGGGGTAGCTCGCATTCCGCTTTTCATGTTGATGCTCACACTAGCTTATCTCTGGATAAGTATCGTGACGGTGGTGAGAAATTATGGAGATCTCGATTTCCTGAGACCATCATTGTGTAGCTAAAGGTAGTGCATACGGCTCTTATGTAGATCTACTAGGTTACCTCCAAGCCCATGTCTACAGCCACGACATCAGCACGACCACCTTGCTCCAGCCACCGCATTCTAACCCTCCGCCATTCCACCTAATTCATTTGCTTGATCAAAGCATTGATCTTATCCTCCCTATTTCCCAGATCACCTCCCTCAACGTAATGCTTAAACTTCCTCGTCCTAAACCCACCGGTAGGATTGCTCAACTTGAATGGCCACAAGAAGTTGCTCGCCTGCTTGAAGTTTGGCCCGACAGTCAGGATCTCATGGATCAGATCCTCCATGCACACGATTCCTAATTTACCCAAGTTCTCCTCGATGATCTGGTTGTCTGTCAGGGGGATACGCTGCTTGTCGACTTTGCCGTAACCGCGCTTGTAGATGAGGTCGCGGACGGTTTTGAGGGATGGGTAGCCGTAGGCGATATAGGGTTCGACGACCTTGAGCATTTCCAAGGTAGCCTTTGTGAGACGGACGAAGACACCATTGTTAATCTGGAGAAGGCGGAGGAGCTGAAGGATTTTACGGGGTTTGGGAGCGATCTTGTTGATACTGAAGGAAGTAAAGTTAGCAGGGCAGGTTGAGTGGGAGAGGAGGGGAAGAGAGTGAAAGACTCACCCTTTGATACGGATGACGAAGACGAGCTTGGGCTCGGCGGGGACGTAATAGGTGCCTTCTTGCTTGCTCAAACGAGCAAGACGGATCTTTTCACGCTCTGCATCGCGGTACTCCTTGACGTAAGACTCGGCACGCTTAAATATGACGCCACGCTTCTCTTTTTGAGCCTGTGTAGTTCAACGTCAGCTTGCTCCTTTAAACTGCAGTGCCTCATCGGATTTCCAATTGTGGACGATTCAGACCCGAAAGATGGTTAATATAAGCGACAGCATCGACCAGGAGGTCTAGTCGCGAGTATGGTGTTTGTCATCACCATCGTCCACGACTGCCCTCTAAAATGATGTTGGTGCATCGCAAAAGGGTCCGTATGTCTTACCTTCTTCTTCTTTTGGAGCTCGGCCTGGCGTTCCTCACGCTGCTTTTCCTGGCTCTTGCGCTTCTTCAACAGAGTCTCGGGGATGAGGATCTGTTCCTCTGTCGGCACGCTCCTGTGTTTGGCCAAGAAAGGCAAGGTCAGTATAGTCTGCCCGGTAGAGGATTGGATGATACGTCGAGTAGGGAATTGCAACTGAGACGCTGCATTCTCGGACTGGAGCATAGACTCGACGAAATGAATTTAATCAGTGAGACTGGTACGTTTGCTACTAAGCTGCCTTCTACCGAAGACAAGGCTCTTCGCAATCGAACCAATGTGTCTCATCCGACAAGACCTCAAGCAATGCTCAAGAATGATACGCGCACATGTTCGAGCCTTCCTTGAGCAGCAGCGAGTATGGAACAAGCTACTGTCGAAGGTCGAGTGCGGCACTGATTTTCAAGGAGAAAGCCGAAGCCTTCAACCTCAAGACCCCATTGTCTACTACAGACAAGTCAATCATGATTGATCGGGCTTGTCAGAAGCATTCTGCGGGAAGTATCGAGCTGGCGCTGATGCACTCCACAGTGTATCAACGGTTCCAGCGAGGTGGGACAGGCTACACGACAGTGGGACGCGAAAATTTTGAGAGTGAAAGGCTTGGAAAGATGGCATACGTCTTGACTGTGGCTTGGTGCTTCTTGGGAGGCATTTTGGCGGTTGTTGTCGGGGTGCGGTGAGGTGTCGGTGTGTCGTGATAATCGACACAGACTTTCTTTCACGATGTTTAAGGTAAATGTGTGAGCCGCTAAGGATTTTTGGCGAACTACGCGCTAGACCGTATTTAGCTTCGCACTCTCTATGTACTTTTATACAGAAATTTGCCATAGAACGATTAATGCTCGAGAGGGAGATGGTGTCAAAGGATGGGAGGATTCGTGGCCATGCATATCAAGAAAGGCGACCAAAGCTCCTCTTGCACACTCCATGATATAGGTTGAACGTTAGTGACTATAATTAATTATTATTCTAATACCGAATTACCATTAGGTTTTCCCAGCCTTTACATCCATTTGATCAGGATATATTGTGATCTTCACAGCCACGGTCCGCTGTGGAAGGAAATTGATGGCCAAAGATCAGGACCTACTCGATCATGTCCGGCGGAAAGGCAAGCCAAGCTCCTGCTTCAAACCTCTTCCAGGTACCGCCTAATAGTCATACATGACTAGGTAGCTAACTCACATGCAACGGACATATGTAGCGCCAATCTCGAAGCACTAAAGTATATCATTGTAGTAGGAAGTCCTGCTAGGGCTATCCTACAGTAACAACAATCAATGGTCTAGGAAGGGTCTTTCATTAAGCAGTATAACCACCATCAACCGGCTGCGGTACGTCAGCGAACCCAGCTGGTATCCTCACTTGCCAAAAACACCGCTGCGTTTGCGATGTCTCTCGGCTGAGCGAGTCCTCGAAATGGATGTGGCCTTTCTGAATATTCAGCATCGCCGAGTAATCTGGATGTATGTTCTAGCATTGCGATTTGTACCTCTGAGGCAACCAATAAGCATTCAAACAGATCCGTAAATTTGAAGGAGAAAGACACTTGCAATGAACCTTATGTTTCTCGTAGTCCACAGCGATCTGCCGAGTCACCAAACAAGGGCTCCCTCAGAGGCCCAATATGCAGCTGCGACAATAGGTACTCAACTTCGTGGACTTCATAGAGTATCAAAGCGTGTGCCTGCGTAAACCATCAAGCCGAGTCTCGAGCTAAGGTCGATGATCCGACCTCGATCGCCGCTGGAACACAGTTCCTGCAGCAGCATTCCGTAATTGCGTACTTGCAGCCTAGGACAGCCAGTAATGACTCGCATAAAATGTGTTCGAGATATCGTCGGAAGATATGTGGGTTGATTGCTTTTTCCACATACTGAATTGACAAGTAAAAATGAAGAGAACCTCACTCATCCAAAACATTCCACAGTTCTCCCAACCAGACCCCCCATATCTCCCCCATCCGCCTTCACAGATATCCCCTACCCCCTTCTGATTCCACAAGCTTGAAAGCAAAAATCGCCGTATCTTCCCTTTTCACTGGGCGTGCGTCAGACGTGAGGTCTGTCCAGACGGTTCGAGCACCTTAGCGCATATAGGCAATATTGATGGCCCGACCCAGACTGGAAATGGGCGCCAGAGACGATGCCCGCTTTGCGCTACAAACGGCAGTTGTAGGCCGGAGTTGAAGAGGATTATGCGGCCTTGGTGGAGCTCTGATGAGATTAAGGGTCAGTGATAAATTGTGCGGGAGCTGATCCGAACGACAGTGCATTTTCTGAGGAGGAAAAGGGGGGGGGGGAGGGACTTGTCTGAAAAGGGGCTACATGTGCCTGCAATTGCCCGTTTAATGACGTAGTATCTTGTGGTGACTGATGCACAACGGTGGGATAAAATCATTAAGCGCTGCAGTTAAACATGATCTGAAGAGGAAGACGGAAAGCGAAAGCTGGCAAAGAGAAAGGAGAGATCGATGTTTTGGAATGAGTCGCATTTAGTTGCCTTCCTCGACCTTCTAGATTACCCACATCCACAATCCATCTCACCGTTCTTCTCCAACTCCATCAATACCTGTGCTACCGCCTTTCCCACCACGTTTCCTGCGTGCTTTTGGCCATTAACATCGGCTTTTGCCTTTTGCCAAACTCCCACATCGTCTAGTCTGCCAAACCACACACTTCTCTCTAGCAACACCATAGCTCCATCTAAGAAGCCTTGCTCCATTCTCATATTCCCCTCCCTCACGGCCTCCTTCACCTCTGCACCCCCAATACTCCATTCTTTCCCACTGCTCCTCTCCAATGCCGCCAATATCTTATTTTGGCAGGTCACAATCCCCGCTTCATAGCGGTATCTATTCCTCGCTTCCTCGCCCTTCATCAGGATTTCCCGCACGGTTTCTCCCACTCCTCTCAACGTACTACACGCAAGACTCTCTCTCCCACTTTCGTAAACCAGGGCACTCGACCACCGTAGATCAAACCCTAGCAAACCCCCTTTCAGCCCCTCCTCAATAAGACAACCCATTGCCAGCCCTGTCCAGCTGAATTTTTTATGCTCTCTGCTCTCTGCTCTTTTTCTTCAGATATTGCAAAACCTCTGCTCTTGCTTGACATGGGGGGAACCGTTCGCAGACCCTTGGGTTTTGAGTGTTGTGGCTAAATTCATTGGGGATGAAGCGACGTACACCAGCGGCAATGGCAGTATTAATGAGAAGCTTCTGGAAAGAGACATCGCCGCCTGATATTGTGCTGATGACTACATCTTTGTGTTTGAAGGCGCTAGTCAAGGAGACAAGATCGAACGTGGTAGTGACGTGCGTGAGAGCATGCGGATTGGAGGGTACCTGGTGCGGACAGGTGAGTAGGGTAAGGTTGAAGGGGCATGAGAAAAAATGGCCTTCGTGGTTGTGATTCTCAATGCCACCGAAAGCGCCATTGTCAAGGTCGCGAGGATGCGAAAGGGCGTGAACGATCGCATTGGATAGAGGGCTCTTCCGTAACAGATGTCAATTTAGACATCGATGAGTCGGTGGCTACAGTAAAACATATCCCTACCACGAGGATGTTATGGAATTTCTTGAGCCATCGATGACGCTAGTCGTAGTCCCACCTTTGGTGCTTGCAGGATTCAGGAACGACTTCTAGGTAATCCGTAGATACAATGCTTCAGCTTACTTGGCTGTCATTTTAGGCCAATGAAACAGGATCTGTTCTCCACGTTTTCATACTTTACTCGCGGAGGTTAATCCTTGGGCGGTCTCGCAGCGGAGGTATTGTGCCTGTTCTCCGCTCGCCCGTAGGCCGTAGGGGTCAAACAGAGCCTTTGTGGGCAAAAGTGGCAACGAGTTCTTAATAACAGGATATATGTTATTGTCTATTCTATATGCTTACCTTGAGCCGTAAGCGTTATGCCTCCACTAAGGTAGATTAGCGATGACATGCGTTGACGTTGGAAATGTGGCGTCGGTCAACCTACCTATCTACTGACTTGTGGGCGAAAAGAGAGCGCGGACGGCAGGAGATTTCTTGAAGTATCTATCTTGATGCAAAACTTCCATCAGACCGCCATAAAACTCTTCGACCGAGGGGACATATCCCTTAAGCCGTCGTTATGCCATACCAGGATTAACGAAGCTAAGCCTGTTTAGGCACCCCTCCAAAATATTTGTTTACATTCACCTCAGCTTCCTACATCCACCCCCCACCATCTACATACTCATCTACCTACTCAGCTCAACATGCGAGCTAATGAGGAAGAAATTCCTTCCGTATCAGACACTGCATCGAAGGCTGTTCAAAAGCTCCGAAAGGCTAAAAACAAGCCGTCGGTTCAAGAAATACTAGATTCGATTGAACCTCCTTCTTCTACATATCGATCTATCCAGGTGAAGGATCGACCTTTTCAGCCTAAGTTACCCCCCAGTTGCGACTTCATTGGATTTTTTCAGTCTGTTCATTACCTCATCCATGCTTGAACAAATTTCGAAGTTCACGAATACGAAGGCACAGAAGACAGAGAACAGCTAAACAACGGCTCTGAATCCCCACTTCGGATGCTGAAATTGACGTCTTCGTGAAGATTTTACTAATCATGGATTTGATTTCCATAAATCGCACGGAGAGCTAATACGGACCCTGAACCCAAAAGCCCTGGCTATGAAAAGCTCTGGACAGCGAAATTGGAACCGTTTTCGACCCTGTTTCAGCAGGTCTGCAAGCAATATCTACATAACGATTTGAACAATCATCGAAGCCGAAGGGCTAAAATCCTGAATTTGGGGTAAATCAACGATTTTAGTGGTTTTCGATGTATACATGAAGGCATATAGATAATTCTCACTGCATAGGCAGTAGATTTTAAACCCTCCCTTACTGAGTATGTTCATGGTATGTTTGAATCGACCCTTAAAAAGAATTAATTGCTCGTCAACTGACACGTTTCGACCTGGATGTAGATATTGCTTGCAGGCCTGCTGAAACAGGGTCGAAAACGGTTCCAATTTCGCTGTCCAGAGCTTTTCATAGCCAGGGCTTTTGGGTTCAGGGTCCGTATTAGCTCTCCGTGCGATTTATGGAAATCAAATCCATGATTAGTAAAATCTTCACGAAGACGTCAATTTCAGCATCCGAAGTGGGGATTCAGAGCCGTTGTTTAGCTGTTCTCTGTCTTCTGTGCCTTCGTATTCGTGAACTTCGAAATTTGTTCAAGCATGGATGAGGTAATGAACAGACTGAAAAAATCCAATGAAGTCGCAACTGGGGGGTAACTTAGGCTGAAAAGGTCGATCCTTCACCTGGATAGATCGATATGTAGAAGAAGGAGGTTCAATCGAATCTAGTATTTCTTGAACCGACGACTTGTTTTTAGCCTTTCGGAGCTTTTGAACAGCCTTCGGTGCAGTGTCTGATACGGAAGGAATTTCTTCCTCATTAGCTCGCATGTTGAGCTGGGTAGGTAGATGAGTATGTAGATGGTGGGGGGTGGATGTAGCAAGCTGAGGTGAACGTGAACAGTGCAATAAACAAATATTTTGGTGGAGTGCCTAAATAGGCTTAGCTTCGTTAATCCTGGTATGGCAGCCATAACGACGGTTTAAGGGATAAGCGTCCCTGGGTACCCAACTACTTGTCCATGAGCCGAGGCACACAATGGAAAGACTCCAAGAGTTTGAGTTCATACCTAATGTGTTTCATCATCTTCTAAAGTTTATGAGAGCAAAACTTTTGATGATTTCCACTGCTTTCGCTGAGCTGAAAAGAATTTCACTCAGAGAGTCCCAGAGCACTCTCTTCAAAAAGTTCCATGCGATACGTCCTCATAGACTCCTAGCAAAGGGAGAACCAGACAACATCAACGCAGCTACTCATAGTTGAAGAACTCCTTTGTTAGTCCCTTGCTCCACTAGATGTAACTTGCTGGACAACAGAGATCGGAAGCACTAGCCAAGCGGAAGTGCTGGGCAAAGCAAAAATTATATAGAAGTCTAGACTTGAGAAATCAGTTCTAGGATTTGACTGGTGACCAAAGGGATAATCGCGGTGCCCGACAAGTGAGGAGGCAGTTACCAAGACCGGACGGGCAAAACAGACCATCCTGTTATCAATTCTGTGCCCTGCTTTTTATGGTTATGCGTTCCTTCTCAGGAATAAACACTACTTAGAGATACTGTAGTGTACCACCAGGACTTATCGAATTCGAATGAGGAGCGCAATCTCGGTTCAAAATCTGCTTTACTGCTCAACCTGGAGATGTCGAAAGTGAATCAACAACCGACACTGGCCAGGCATGGCATGGCAGGCCAGCTATCCAACCTAAATGGCAGTTTGAGTATGGAAAATCAAGATCCATCATGTCGACGCACGGCATGTGTTCCTTTTCCTAGTTCTTCTTATCATACATGCTTTGGCGAGCTACCGTCGTGATGATACTTTAGTGGTCAAAGAAACCACTTAGTTTCATTGTTTCTTTCGACGTTTTCACGAACTTCGACTCCCCCGCGTTTCATGCAAAGGTCTAATAGCAATCTCCCCTTGAGAGTTTCTTGATTGCGGGGCAGATCTGAGTTTACATGCAATTGCGGGGAACTGGGGTAAGATACGAGTAATTCACAGGACTCCTGGTGCTCTGGGTTGTTTCTTGTATTATACACCCTCAAATCTGCAGCCGTTGTCCTACTGCCAACTGATTTGATTTGACAATTGCCATCGATATTCGCCATGGCCACTGCAGCAGTTGACGTACCCTCCCACAATCGACTCGAACCAGGATCGAGCCAGATACAAGCCCTGCCATACCCAGAGGCACATCCCATAGGCAAGGTGAATGTGAACGTTGTTGCGTCGGAATGGATCGACAAGTTGAACAGAGCTCTCTCGAGTCAAGACTACGTAGCGTTCAAAGACCTGTTCCTGAAGAACTCTTGCTGGCGTGACCAGCTAGGCTTGTCGTGGGACTATCATACGTTGCATGGCACGGAGAAGATGATCTCCTTCCTCCAAGAGTCTGGCTCAAACGGCAGTCGCATCAAGACTCTCCGGATCGATGACAGTAACTCGACACGTCAACCCACGGTCTCTGCAGTCGATTTCAACGGGAAGATTAATGGCGTGGCATCATTTCTGACCATCGAGACGGATGTTGGTAGGGGTAGAGGTTTAGTTAGACTGCTGCCGGATCCAGAAGATGGAGGGAAATGGAAAGCATTTACACTCTTCACTGCAATGCATGAGTTGAATGGGCACGAAGAAACCGTAAAGGCCAACAGACCGCACGGAGTAGATCACGGAGAGCAGCCCGGGCGGAAAAACTGGCAGGAAAGAAGACATGCAATGGAGAACTTCGAGGATGGCAATGAGCCTACCGTCCTCATCCTTGGTGCGTGATAAAGGTTTCAAATGATCGTTGAAGATTCCTCAATCTATCTCTCTCATCTTGCAAGCTGACATTGTCTATCTTGTAAAGGAGCCGGACAAGGTGGCCTTACTTCTGCAGCCCGTCTCCAGCAGCTCAAGATCCCAACCCTAATAATCGATCGCAATTCACGCATTGGTGACAACTGGCGAAACAGGTGCGTACTTGTAACAACTCGTCCAAAGCTTATCTCAATTTCCTGATGTTCCCTATACTCCTACATACGGTTGTGCTTCCTAGCTAAGACTAATTTAGATACCACCAGCTCGTTCTGCACGACCCTGTCTGGTATGATCACTTGCCCTACGTTCCGTTTCCTTCCCACTGGCCTATCTTTACACCAAAGGACAAGCTAGCTGAATGGTTCGAGGCTTACGCCCGCCTACTCGAACTCAATGTCTGGACCCGTACGACTCTCAAGTCTGCAAGTTGGGATGAGCGTCTTCGTCGATGGACTGTAGTTCTGTCGCGCCAGATCTCAGAATCAGGTGCTGTCGAGGTTCGTACGCTACACCCTCGTCACGTTATTCAGGCTACAGGGCACAGCGGTGAAGCTTCCTTCCCTTCTATTAAAGGCATGGATTCCTTTGCAGGCGACCGTCTCTGCCATTCCAGCCAATTCAAGGGCGCTCAATCCTTGAGTCCTACTGCGAAGAAGCGCGCGATCGTTGTTGGTAATGCATACATACTCGATGTATGGTTCGAAGTTTCAAAGAACTAACGCAATCAAGGCTGCTGCAACTCGGGTCATGACATCGCGCAAGACTTCTACGAGCATGGGTACGACGTGACAATTGTTCAACGCTCATCCACTTACGTCATGTCCTCAAAAGCTGGTCTTGACGTACTCCTGAACGGACTTTATATGGAGAACGGCCCCGACACCGAGGATGCGGATCTTATGTTCATGAGCATACCCAATGCAATGCTCAAACGAATCCATATGGATGCGACGGTGGAGATTGCACGGCGAGACAAAGATCTGCTTTCTGGATTAGAAAAGGCAGGCTTCAAGCTTGACGATGGGCCCGACCATTCAGGTTTGTACCTCTTTTCTCTACCATAATGTCCCTTTGAGACCCCAAATATCGGCTCGCTAATACTCATACTAGGCTTCTTCATGAAATATTTCCAACGTGGAGGCGGTTACTACATAGATGTTGGCGCCTCCCAGCTCATCGTTGACGGCAAGATTAAAGTGAAACAAGGCCAAGAAATCACCGAGGTCAAACCGCACGGACTGCTCTTCGCCGATGGCACGGAGTTGCCTGCTGATGAGATTGTGTTCGCGACTGGTTATGAGAACATGCGGGGAACATCAAGGAAGATCTTTGGAGATGAATTGGCGGATAGGGTCAAGGTAAGCTTCCATTTCTTGACCCCCCCCCTTTCCTTATCCCCACATACGCGGTAGTCATTAATCATTTCGCAGGATGTCTGGGGCTTCGATGAGGAAGGCGAATTGAGGACCATGTGGAGGTAGGATCTTAACCCCGTCACTACTAACCTCTACGCAGGAATCTGGAAAGCTGACTCTCGGAAATGTTCAGGAAAACCGGCCATCCAGGTTTCTGGTTCTTTGGAGGAAATCTAGCTTTATGTAGATACTTCTCCCGGATGATAGCGCTTCAGATCAAAGCTCTGGAGGAGGGCATCATGAAGTACGGGGACCGGTGATGGTTTCGGGGCTTGTGTCAAGAACGGAAATAGCTGGGCAACGTAGCGGTATCAAACGTATACATATGACACTCGGCAATTTCAATGACGGTCATACGGCATCATGTCCGAGAGGTATAAAATTGCTGTTCAATACTTTCAGTGTCCGCCTACAACCTCAGGTCGTAGATGACCCGGGAGTTCGGTTCAAGCCCTAAGATACACACAGAGCATGGACATGCAAGGCGTTTAAGCGAATGGGTTTTGCGCTGGTATCAGCGGCGGTCTCATGCGGCTTCTGCTGCACGCTGCAAAGAAGAGTATCGCCTTATCATCATGGTATCAAATCATGAGACGCAGCAAACGAAGCAATATGAGTGCCTTAAAGCGCAAGACATAAAGTGACTCACTTCGGAGGATGGACTGCAGTGATTCGTCGGTTGGCTCTGTTTGCTGCGCATCTAAGGCTCAGAGGATTCTGGAAGGATGAGTCGCAAAAATAATCCCAGGTGACACAGCGAGGCAGTAAGGCAAACCAAATCTTTGTGTTATTTTACGGGTGTAAATCATAATAATAACCTGAGGCTGAGGGTTGTTGAGGTTTCAGGGGCTGTGGGTTAAGAGATCTCCGGCGCCTTCTTTCTTCTACAGGGTCAGGATACTATGATTGAAACGTGTAGACATTACAATGTATTCAATTGGAATGTTAAAGACCATACATAACATTGCAATTGTCACTGTGGAGGGAAATGCTTTATATGTACCATAACGTATCGAATAGGATACCTTATTCCGTACGGAATACACATCTGTGATCTAGACCCTGGTTTGGTTACCTTACCGAAAACGGTTTCCATTGCGCTAGGCTCGATCAGTGTTAGACTATCCAAAAATTCCCTTTCGCTCTGCAAATTCGACGACTTTTCATCTGCATCGACAACCAAGTCAACCACCAAACCCAAGAACATATCCTGCGAGTCCGACCGGATCATCGCAGATAAACACAGTTTACTTTCGACTACCTCCAAATCACTCACTTTTGCTGAGTGCACGCTCCTTCCAGGTCAAGGGTTGCCAGGCCTGTAAGGCTTTGCTTCCTCAGCGAGATACTGAGCGGCTTTTTTTTTGACTGCGGAAACTTCACTCATCCAACACACACAAATCTCCACTCCAACTCATTCAATTTCTTCAACACCTTCCGGGTTTGATATTCGGCATTAATACTGAGAGCACACCTTGTACTTTGCATCTACATTTTCAGCCAAACGACTCAATAGACACCCAATCAAGATCACCACCAAACTTCAAATGACAAGCATTTCTCAGCCAGTCCTACCACCGCAAGCACCTAGCAACCCATCGCAGACCATCGCGCAGGCGCATCAACCGTCGGATTTGATCAGCGGCAAAACGACACCTCAAGCCGTTGGTACGGCTCCTGCCACTGCCCGAAGCTACGCCAACGCGACCAAGAAGTCATTTTCGCCTACGTCTACCTCAGGCATTTCGAATACACCAGCGGCAGTGGGAGGTCTCGGGCCAGTACCGCATGGCAAGACTGGTTCCATTTCCTCGGTGAACGGCAAGGGGCCAATCCTACCTGCAGTTCCAACCGTGGGAACACCCACCATAATCAATGGTAACACTGGCGCGAGCTCGAGCTCAGGGGTAGGTGACCATAGCCGGAAACCTTCGGTCACAATCAGCGCCGCGGGCACCTCTGGACACATGCCAAATGGAGGTCCGGTGGGTGGAAAGCCTTCAGGAGGGAACTCTATACAATTTGGCTCTCTCCCCGCCGGCGGCTCGCCTGCCATGGCGAACAGCGTACCTCAACCGAACCAGTCATCCAACTCGTTAGCCGTGAACACTCCAACGAATCCACGCATTACTTCACCGTCAACATCACCTTCCCCAATTCCGCAGCCACCTGCAAGCGGCGGACGACCACCATCGAGCTTGCAAGGCCAGAGCAATGGCTTGAATTTTGGCGGCTTCGGAGGCGACGAGGCAAATGTGAGTCCGAAATATTTCCGATGTAATGTGAAACACTGACCTTGAAACAGCGGCAGATGAGACCGCCAGGTATGACACAGGGTCCTCCCACCGGCCCACAGCCTAGCCACCTCCGTCCCGAGTCATCACATTCTGCACATAGTGATCTCAGCAATCCCGGAATAAACCCCAGCATGGTGCCTAACCCAGGACGAGGTGGCTACCCACCATCCGGACGAGGCAGAGGATTTGGTGGTCAATATTCTCAGCAATCCCAGCAGATGGGCTACTCTCAAGCGCCTAACAATTATCGACCTACGCCTAATCAACCACGCGGTGGGCAGACTATGGTTCCTCCTTACCAGCAGCAACAACAGCGCTCGTTATTCCCAAGCTCGCCACACCAAGCCGCTCGTAGCCCAGCGTTAGCGAATTCGCAACCTGCGCACCCCCAACCGGGTCAAATTCCCATGGGAAACTCTCAGATGTACCAGCAACCGTATCCTGGTTATGCTTCCAATATGGCAATTCCACAAGTAAAGCCTCAATCTTCTTCACCATCTTTGCATCATATCTATCCTCCTTCAAATCAGAACATGGCTCCGATTTCTTTTCAAAACTTTCTTAGCAGTCAACAAACCCCAGATCTTTCTCCCCACAGTGGAGCTTTTGAGCAATATCTGACATCGAGAAACCAGAATTATGCCTTGGCGCAACCAGGATACGACCCTAATTACGCTGCCTACTATCCGCAACAGCAACAGTTTGGCATGCACCCACCTTCCATGCAACCATACATGGCTCCAAGCTCCCCACGCCCGAACTATCAGGTGCCTCAGGGCCACTACACTCCTGGCCAGTACAACAATCCGTCTCAACCGCAGGCAATGTCCCGTACTTCATCTGCCATATCTGATCGGCCAAGCTCGAGCTTAAGCAAACCGCAAACTGCATACACTGCTCCCGCCGCAAGCCATACCCCCGCCGCAAGCCGTAGTACAAACAGTCCTGCGCCGACAAAGAAACCCGATTTCCAGATTCCAGCACGAAAAGGAGGTATTGTGATTAAGCATCCTACGACCGGCGCCGTTGTGAATCTTTTTGACAAACCTCCTGGGTCTCCAGCGCCTCCGAGTCAATCGCCGGCAATCGTGTCGTCAACGCCAACTCCTCCGCCTCGTGCGTCAAGTTCCCAGCATCAGCGAGCTGAGAGCAAGAGCGTCAAGACCGAAGAAAAGAAGAACAACATGAAAGACGCGATTGCTAAGAAGATCGAGGCAGACATGGCCGAGGAGAAGCGCCTCAAGGGTGAAGAGGAGGCGAAGCTGGCGGAAGACAAGAAGAGTGCTGAAGCAAAAGCCTTGAAAGATAAGGAAGAAGCAGAGGCTAAGGAGTTGGCAGCTGCCAAGGCTCAGATGGAGGCAGAGGAGGCTGCGAAGCAAGACAAGCTCGATGCTGAAGAGGCCGAGAATGCTGCTTCTAAAGCTAATGAAGAGGCTGAGAAGCTCAAAAAACAGCAGGAAGAGGATGAAGAATTTGCACGTATTGAAGCTGAGATGGAGCGACAAGAGAAAGAAGCCGAAGAACGGTACCAAAAGAAGAAGCAGGCTGAAAAAGAGGAGAAGGCTCGCCAGGAAGCTGAAGCTGCGTCAAGGGCTGATGAAGATATGAAGAAGGCCGAGCGAGAGGCTGAAGAGGCCGAAGAAGCTCGCTTGAAGAAACTCGAGGAAAGCGAAAGTGACGAAGCCCAAAAGGAGCGCGTAAACCTGTTCGCAGCCTTAAAGAAGGATGGACAGGCTACCCCACCAATTGATGGACAGGCTACCTCGTCCATTGACACACCTACTGTTGTCGAGACTCCTGTCGAGAGCGGCGCTGCTACACCTCTATCCGGTTCTTCAATGGCTCCTCCTTCGCGGCCAATGACTACTGGTAAGCAGAAGCCGGCTGCTCTCAATCTTGTGACTACCAAGACAGTCGAGCCGGCTCAGCCGAGTGCTCAGCTCATGTCTCTCCGTTCCGCTCGACGGCTTACATCTATCAACGACGTCTCGTATCCTCCCTCCATTTCTTCGCCTAATCCTGCACTAAATACCTCCGCGCCAATGGGCAAATTTAGGTACGACAAAGACTTCTTGATGCAGTTCCAACGCGCTTTTGTCGAGAAACCGTCCGAGAACTGGGCAGAGAGAGTCAAGGAGACTGTGGGTGACACCACGGAGCCTTCTTCCGCTCGCGCCACGTCTGCCCGTGGCCCTCCACCATCAATGATGGGTCCGCGGCAGTCCTCTTCGAGTAGGCCTAATATTCCTCCAGCGATGGGTAGCTACGCTGCACCTGGAGGTAGACCGCTTCCTCCTGGCTCAACGTCAGCTTCACGATACCAAGAGTCCACCAACCTTCTTAAACAGCCGCAGCGACCCCCAATGCAGAACCCTCTAGATGGCTTTGTCACGCCACGACCAATCGGCTTTCCTATGAATAAGACCATGTCAATGGAAAGAACCCCATCCTCCACATCCTCGGCTTCTCACCCCCACTCTCCACGTGGTAACCCTAGCCAACGTGGTACACCTGGTCGTGGAAGCAGGGGAGGTAGGGCACCGCGGGAGAATGAGAAAGATAAACAGGCCATGCCTCTTACTTATGGCGCTTCTCTGAAGCCTATCGAGGTCACTTCTAGTGGTTGGAAGCCTCTCTCAGTCGGTGCAAATGCCACCGGCATGGCCGGTCCCGCACCCGGGGGTGATGGGCATATGGCTCCAGATGTGGTACAGCGGAAGGTCAAATCAAACCTTAACAAGATGACGCCACAAAATTTCGAGAAGATATCTGATCAAATACTCTCCATCGCCGGCCAGTCCAAGGATGAGACCGATGGTAGAACATTAAGACAGATTATCCAACTCACTTTCGAAAAAGCTACTGACGAAGCGCACTGGGCCGAAATGTACGCCCAGTTCTGCAAGCGAATGCTGGAGTTCATGAGTCCTGAGATCAGAGACGAGAGCATCATCGACAAGAAAGGTGAAGTGGTTGTTGGAGGCGCCTTATTCCGGAAGTATCTACTCACACGGTGTCAAAAAGAGTTTGAGCGAGGTTGGAAAACAGATCTTCCAGAGAAGCCAGAGGGAGCGACCGAGGAAGCGGTCATGCTCTCGGACGAGTATTACATTGCTGCTGCAGCGAAACGACGCGGTCTTGGCTTGGTGAGATTCATTGGTGAGCTGTACAAGCTACAAATGCTCACGGAGCGTATCATGCACGAGTGTGTCAAGAAACTTGTCGACTACGACGGTATTCCGGATGAGGCAGAAGTCGAATCGCTTACAAGCTTGCTGAAGACCATTGGTGAAAACCTAGATAGTACCGAGCGTGGCCATGGTCTGATGGACGTGTACTTCAGGCGTATCGTCCAGATGATCGAGACTCCAGGGCTTCCAAGCCGATTGACATTTATGCTTATGGTAAGCGCCGCCAATTTTGAGCTGCAGTTTTGTGTCATCACTAACAGTTTGAAGGACATTGTCGATCTAAGGAAGAAGAACTGGCAGATGAAGGCCGGAACTGTCAAAGGCCCTACAACGCTCGATCAAGTCCGAGCACAGGTAAGAAACTGAAGCCACCTGCTCCAGGAAATCTACTAATGTTGTATAGGCTGTCGCTGCTGAGCGTGAAAAAGAGATGCAGCGCAACATTGATAACTCTTCACGAAGAGGTGGCGGTGGAGGTGGAGGTGGCCGCATGCCAATGGGCCGTGGCGATGCTCGCAACTTCTCCGGTGGAGGCCAATACGGCATGATGCCACCACCCGATTTCCAGAAGAATACCGTGGGCATGGATGATCTTCGAAGACTTGGGAGCAGAGCTGGGTCTCGACAAGCCAGCTCGCAAGGCAACACCGTTTTTGGTCCTACATCAATGTTCGCCGCTAGAGGTTCAAACACTCGTAAGACCTTGGGCCCAAGTGGCATGGGGAAAGGCGGTGACGACTCCGGTGCTTCAAGTAGAACGGGTACGCCGCCGGCGCAGAAGGACAAGAAGGAGAAGGAAGAAAAGGATGCTGCGAAGCAGAATGCTTTTAGGTAGCTTCTAAAGCCTCTAGGATGTGTATTTGCAAGGTCTAATATCCTATAGTGCTCTCGCAGGATTAGAGTCAAGTGAACCCGCCGATCCAGCTTCCCCGCCATCAGCCGCCTCATCGCCACCAACGGTCAAGTCTACAGCTGCCGTCGAGCAGCGATCACAGTCGCCACCCAAGGACAAGACCGACGACAAAGAAGAAGCGACCTGATAGCATGGTAGCCCCATTACCTCGATCACTTCATGGGATCCTCCACATCTATTCCTTGTGTATATCAATACAAACAACCCGAGAACACCTTCGATTCGGCATCTACAAAAGAGACTTCCTTCGCTTAGACCGTGTCGTTAAAAAGTTCTACTTCTTCCTTATGTCTTCAACCTCAACCGGCGTTCGACAATATAAAAGGGGGTTTTGGCTTTGGCTTTTAGGCTTTGCGTGCATGCATACTAGTAAACCCCAGTGGTAACCCAATTGCGCTTTGGGCTTGCGCACTCCCGGGTGGGGGACAAAGGGCCTCTTGCGCTTTTCTACTTTGACTGCGACAACACGGCGGCTGGTTCGAGTGCGGTCTTTTCTTCCATTTCCTTGGTTCGTTCCGAGTGATCGAGTGAGTCCTGCTGGTCGAGAGGGGAGACTGTGGCCTGCGAAGACAGAGTGGAATGGAGAGTTGAAGGGAGAAGTGGTGGTTCTGGTTTGAGCCAAAGTTTTAATAGCTACTTGTACCTGGTAGTGTTGTGTGTAAAAATACCCGAATTGAATGCAATATGGCTGTTCTAAGCTGGCGGTTTCATTTGGGTCTTTTGAGTCATTGAGAGATTCGCTATGGCATGTTCTATCTGCCTATCTACTTCCATTCATAATCCTCTCGTTCTTCCATTCCCCTTCTTTCCAAACCCTCCCCGCTGTCCTATCCCTACCTTTCCCTCTCCCATCCCATCCCCATATCAAAAAACCCTCCTTCGCCAACCCGCACCCAATCATCCATCCATCTCTCATGCTCCCCTCAAAGCCAACACCAACAACCCACCCCAATACTATCAATGACCATCCCAAATGGACACCAACCCACCGCGACTAAATATCATCGAGAAGGGGATCCGACAAGACTTGCTCAGCTGACCAACCAATCAACGCTTTCGAAGACCGAGAATTGCAGGTTCGATGTCGTGCTGAGTTTGAGCGTGATGCGATTTGGTAGAGTGCTAGAATGGTATTGGGGAAGAAAAAGGGGAGAGGGGGGTATAGGGGAGGTGGGGTTTGATGGTTAAAGAGGAGGAGAAGGCGAAGGAGGTGAAGAGTGACATGTCCCAAGAGTCATCAAACCGTTAATCATATCCCCTCGACACCAATGCTTCCCCACTAACTGATCCAATCCTTCTCCACCTCCGTAACCCTAATGACCCAGATACACACACGCGCTATTCCTTTCCACCCTGTCTTCCTACTATCTAACATGTATCATTTCTCATTCAATCTTCCAACTACGTCGCCCATCATTAAATACATATTACTCGCCCCTCGCAAACCCTTCCCGTACTTTATATCCTAAGAGTTGAAAATCCCTCGAGTGACTCTATAGATGGTGTTCTTTTAAGACGCTAAAGTTAGTAATTGAAACAGTCGAGAAAGTGCTGAGTGAAATAACCCCATTAGTTTCTGGCAATTAACTTGATATCTAACCTTTCTATTCGAAACAACTTATCACCAAAGTCATGATCATTAAATCAGGGTAGAATAAGCCCTGCAACAATTCGAGACTCACAATCAGATGATCTCAACATGGTTAAGTTTGCCTCTCGCAAAGACGGGGGATACGAAAAAAGTGTCAGGACATCTTTCAGCTGCCGATAGAAAAAGCCGTCACGTGCTATGGATGCGCGCTGGAAAGAACAGAACACGATCAGAAAGGGTATGGAATCAGTTCTGATCTGATGTAGTAGGAGCTGCTCGTCCAATCAGTAACAATGTGTTGCAGCTCAGATCAACGCGATAGAGACTTCTCACTCCTGTTCTAAGGGGTGAGCAGCGCACCTCTTCGAGCTCCACTGGCCTTCGGTTCGACTTGCTTCACGACTAATTTCGGCCCCTACCAAGAACCTCGTTACCTTCAGCTCCGCTTCAGCTTCTTATGTTACCAAGACGGCTTGATTAATACTTGCTGTCTCCCACAAGTCAGCGCTTCGCTCAGCTTGCAGGATCCTGCTATGTATGGGTACGGCGGTTAAAACCCATTTTTTCTTTCAACAGAACCAACGCCTTTGAGATATTTTCCGTTCATTAATATCACTTCTCACTTTCATCAAATACCTTTCTCACAAAACAACATACATTCTCAACAAATCATCCTCTCTCTCTCTCAAATATTCTTTATTTTTCTCTCTTCTTTCAAACAAAATCATTCTTCTAAAAAAATTGAAAAAATTGAACGACTATAGAACTATGAAAAATCAGTCAAATAATAGACGTAGACAAATAAAAAAAAAGAAACCGAAAAAAAGAAAACGGGTTTTCCATTCAGCAGACGACCATCACACTAATGATCCTTCCCCCCTCCCCCCCTCCCCCCCTCCCGAAAAAAAACATTCAAGACGTACTCTTTTGCACACACACGCACTCGCAAGAAAAAAACATCTACCGGTATTCAGAGCATGCAGGTGTGAATACTGTACAAGATGCGATGATAGCAACGAATAGTCTCACGACAAAAAAGGAGAAAGCTCGAGGCCTTCTTCATAAACGGTCTATGACTAGTCGATAAGAACGAACAAGACATGTCTTTCAAAAGACTGCTAATTTCTTCTATCCTTATTTGCCCTATCCTACCCTATCCCATCCCTCCTCCTTTCCCCTTCCAGAACCTTCGCCTTCTTATTTCTCGCCCAACCCTTCCCTCCACCCTATCCTCCACCCTATCCTCACCACCACATCCACCACCCCAACATCCACAACTCACACAATAAACTCCTCCGAGTAAACCAATTTCATATAAATCCTACAACACTACACTAAAAACCAAAAAATATAATAATGGGGTATAAAGCGCTACAAGCAAACAATAGAAACAACCGACTCCAGGAAAAACCCTAGGATCATGCACAAATAAGAATGCCAGAGTTCCCATACAGAACTCATAGAACGCCCCACCGACGAAGTGAACTAATGATGAACGTCAGCTCATCCAAGAATGACTCCCTCCTTCACTCCACTCCCCGCCTTCTCGTCTCCCTCCTTCTCTGCGCTCTTCTCATGTCCCTCGCCCTCCGACTCCACAGATGACTCCTCAGTCTGCATCTTCTTCTTCCCCCTTTCAAGCATTTTCTCCGCCAGCGGGGACTCCACATCCCCAATAACTTCGGTATTCCTGACCCACCAAACGCCCTTCTCTTGACTACTAGTCTGATACTCATCATTGGTAGCACGGAGGGTGGTAGGGGAGCTGACCTCTAGGGCTATCGAGCCAAGAGCTTCTCCCAGAGGCACAACGGTGAAGCAGTTAGCGGGTGAGAGGCTAGCGTCTCCGCTTTTGGATTTCCTGTTCTCTCTCTTCTTGCGCTTCTTCTTGCCTTTGTTTCCAGAAGTTTCTCCCAAGACCTGGTTTTCGGTGTCTAGGCAGGCTTTTTCGGGTGAGAGTGCCGCAGTTTCCATGGTCGACGGCTCTTCATCTTTATCCTCCTCCAGCTTGAATGGAAAAGGCCGTTGCTTTAACTTTCTAGTCTTCGCGCTACCGGCAATTGATGGCTCATGAGCTGCGCGGTGTGGAGAAGCAACAGATGGATCAAGCTCAAAGGAACATAGAGGCTCTGACGGCTCGAGGTACCCATCCGATGTAGATTGAGGCTTGGTCCCAGCTGCGAGCGATAAGCTTGAAGCTGCAGGAATTGACGAAGCATAGGGGAAACCGTGCTCAGGACAAGATGAAGCATTCTCGAACTTGAGATGCTCCTGCATTATGGTCTCGAGGATATCTGGTGTTGAAATGTGTCCGTCATCCCCTAACTCCGTTGATGAGTCTTTGCTATCCTGATCATCTCGAGACTTAAGCCCAGCAATGATGCTCGAAGTTCGACGTACGGGGCTTGACCTCACATGGAGGGTCGGAAAAGGTGAAGGCACGTAACACAAAGGACTAGAAGTCGTTACCGCGCAGCTATCTGTGGTGCGGACGCTTTCTGTTGAGAAAGATCTGGAGTACTCGACTGGCCTGGTTGGTTGATTGCCCCTGGACAGCTTTTCCTTCTCTAAAAACCGACGCGATATTCCAGCACTTCTCAGGGCATCCGTGAATCCCTCTCGGTCAGCTGGCTGCACCTTTTGGACAGAGGATGATCCATTTATGTCTTCTGCGATGTCGAACGAGACACTCTTCTCCCGGTCCATAACTGGGATGCCGGTGATCTCAGTGTCAGCAACGACATCGGGCTTGAGGAAGAGAAGAGATAGTTGGTCATCTCCAGACAGGTGTGGAACTCTAGTGAAAGCATTCCTGGAAGCTACCTTACTCACGTTTGGGCCGGGGAAATGTGGCTCAGCAGTTTGGGAGGAGTCCGTAAAGACATCCTCTTGACCAACCATCGATATGATCTTCCGGGGTTCTCGATCATAGATGCGGTTCTGCAAATTACGCTTGTGCTGTAAATGCAACTGGTGGAGCTCACTGGTTCTTTGAACAACGACTTCAAACTCCGCGTCATCCAATTCAGTATTCGTAACTTCCTGAATGTCCTGGTAGGATTGGCGACCCTCATTCTCCGAGGAAGCGAGGACTGACGTCTCCGATGCTTTCTGGAAGGGTACGGAGGCATTTTCCGCGGCTACAGTATGGCCTAAAGTTCGTTTCGGAGACCCTGCAACAACTGAATCTAACTTTGCTAGAACGCTGTCAACGACATTCCCGATCTGCTCTCCACTATACAGTGAGGATTCTCTCCGCAAGACCGAACCCGATTCCTCCAATTCATCTAGAACGGTGCCGGAGGCTCTATTGTTGGCTTCCATTAAAATACGTAAAGTTGATTCCGGTGGGGAATTCGAAACCTGGCACTCCGAGTCCGTGGAAGCATCGCAAGAACTTTCAAGAAGTTCAAGGGCTTCAAGTTTCTTCTGCAATGAAGAAATTCGCGAGTCCTGTTTCCTTATCTTGGCGTCGTTGCGTTCAGGAATATCTAGTCCAGATTGTTGATTTCCCTCACTTGAGTATACACCGCCGTCTTCCTCTAAAGAGTGAATTGGGTTTCTCAAGGACGACCTTGATAATTCCAGCTCAGCATCCGACTCCTCATCCGAGTAGGTCGTTTCGCTCATGGAATGTATTGCAAGATATCGATCGTTTCGATCTGCCAGCGTCTCGTTCCAAGCGTGTCGAGAACCCATATTTGGGGTACCTGGACTCGATGCTGCCGATTCCGCATCTGCTTCGTAGACATGTGAGGGAAGTCTGCGGTAACCGAGAGTCGGTGCAGTTTCGATAGTGCTCGCATCTGGAGGGGAGCACCCGAAACCTTTGACAAAGCTGTTCGATCGATGAGCTAACGGACTGTCAGGCGAAGTTGGCCGCTCGGCCAACCCCATAGGGTCCTTGGGAAAATGTGGCATCGACAGCTCTGAGCGGACGACAGTTAGAGGAGACTCTACGGAGAAACCTGGCCTCAAGTCCCCAGTAATAGCACTAGGTAGAGGGGATTCTTGGCGGTGCTTAGCCTTTTGAAACGGTGATGGTGTTTGTTGGAAGTGGACCCGAGCCTGATCGCCTTTCACAAACAAGGAATTACCATTATCCGGGCTTTTAGCGACTGTAGCCGTGGACGGTGTGAAGTAAGACTGCAATGCTATGGTAGCCGGAGAAAAGCCGTCAGATTCCACAGGGTCAGCATTGCTTTCGACGTCTGACACGTAGCCTTCGTCGTTCTTGCTACGATGCTTGCCGGCATCAGATGCCGAACGACAAGGTTCGAACATGTTAGAATCATAAGCAACTTCATATGAATGTTCGGTATATAGATCATCCATGAGTGAAGACTGCTTAGCAGGGTTGATCAGCCCACTGGCTATTGGCGATTGTGGGGATGCTGTATGTCGACTGGGCCATAATTGCAAGGGGTTATAGTTTTCTATATTTGTTCTTTGATTCTCTTCACTCACCGCAGAGGACTCTACTGTAAACCTATCGTTGGCATGCAACTCTGCGAGAGAAGAGCTTGGGATCTTGACGTCCAAAGCAGGGGCTGGCTCTGCCGGCCTACCTTGTGAAGCGGTTGGTGTCCCCGGGCTGCCAGCTGCGCCGCCCTGATTGGTACAATCAGTAAAAACCTGAAGATTTCGAGCAGAGGACCAGATTGGAGTTCGCTGGCCATGTTTCTGGGGAGTTCTCGTTTCGGGAGAGTTCTGTCCGGTTGATTCTGGTCTACTCGGGTGAGTGTAGAAAATCTGAGCCTTAGCGCGAATGGTATCTGAGAAGGCCTGAAAAGTAGTTGATGCGGCCTTGTGTAGTTTCCCTGGGGACGCTTCACGAACACACTCTAGAAGACTAGGATTAGTGTTACTTGAGTACCCGGTGTTCCCGGTCGAGAAAGAGGTTCTCGGGTTCTCGAGAGGAGTACGACTGCTCTCCTCGTTGCTCCGGTCCCAGACTCTGCTGAGTTTTTTGCGGATAAAAGACATGTCACTCGCTACTCGGGAGTTTCGGAGCAACTAGAAGGATACTGAGAAATTGCAGAAGATATGGAGCAGAAGGGAATGGATGGGCAGAGAGATTTCTATGCAGCCTCCAAAAGTCCAAAATGGATGCCAGAAAGTTGAATAGAAAAGCAAAAGAACTTTCGAGACTTACCTTACCTGCCTACATTATATCTAGTTGGATACTGCGAGCACGGAAGGAACGCTTGACGGTAGAGTGAAAACGCGCTAACGGTAATTTTAGAGAGCGAACGTGAAGCGCGACTATCTTTTTTTACTAACCGTACAGAAGTACTTCACCGGCTTTAACAATAGATATCTTTGCCCACAACCTCGGGACAGCTCTTCACTTCGCGCTTACTAACCAGTGTGATATGTAGATTATGACAAGTGCTGATTTTATGGTTCATGTCTAATCGAGTTTAGCTAACAAAGTCATGGCAGCTGGTAAAACCGCGGTTTCGTTTGACGAAATCATTCTGGCTGGTGAGCCCGTTTTGAAGACCACCTCAGTCATAACATTTTGCTAACACCGTTTTAGATCGCCAGAGAAGAAAGAATGAAGCACTGGCGAACGAAATATTGGGGAAGGGACGAAGAGCCAGCGCACGTAGCAACGTAAATCGCAAACCAGGCACAGGACCTAGTTTGGCAAGCAGGGTTGGCATCAGTAAGGTAAGCCATTTGGTGACTCTACTATAGTCCAGGACACGATCACGATTTATGGCGAACGAGAAATTAACAGGTTCCCCAGATATCTCAGGGTTCCGTACCCACTGCGCCGAAACCAAAGGCCGATGTCAACGCCAGCTGGGGACATGATCTCCACCAGGTAAACAATGCGCAGTCATCGCGACTCTCTCGTGTTCCTCGAAACAACCCAATGGCCCGCATAACCCGAAACACCCGTCTCTACGAAGCTATTACCGCTCAAACACATCCTAAAGGGTTAGACAACCAGGTAAACACAAAGAAGCTTGGTGAAGAGATTACCATACGAGGTTTAGCTGGACCTTACGTGGTAATTGGTACCAATTTTGCGTCAGGAACTACTGCGGCCGACATTGAATCTGCTATGATTCCCAGTGGCGGCGAGATGCAAAACTGCAGAATTATTGCCTCGGATCCAACGGTCATTGCAGAAATGGTCTTCGCGGAGAAGGCGAACGCAGAAAGGGTGATTGCGACCTTCAATAACAAACGAGTATGAGGATTTTCTGCACCTTTCGAGATGCTCTGCTAACAATTCCAACACAGGCCGATGGCCGTATACTTCACGTCTATATGAAGCAGGGAGGCCCTACTAGCCCAGCTGCTACTCCAGTACCGAATGCTCCTAGTGAACCTCGCGCAGCTCGCAAGGACACCGCTCACGCCGAGCCATCTTATAATGTTCAGAGGGAACAGTCAGATCGCAACAGGCGACAAGCAGACCCTGAAGTTCAGGATGGAAGCTACGGATTTGAAGCGCAAGATGATCGAATGGACGTGGACGTGGACAGTGGCCGCGGCTCTTGGCAGGACGCTCCGAAGGAAGCCCCAAGAGGTAGGATCGGTGGGTACCGTAGGTATAACGGACGAGGAAGAGATGATCGTCGACTTTATAGTGATGATCTCTACCCTCCTCGAGGCGGAGGATTCCGGTGACCAGATCGAAACCTGTCCGTCTATTACAACTGTTGCAGAAAGAACCTCCTAGATCGAAACCACGTCAAATGCAGTCAACGTTGCCGAGTGGCTCTGCGTCATCGGCTTTGGAAATGCATGAAGCATCCGAAGTGCGGCAATATACAAATAGACGCTCTTCGACCTCGGCTACTTGTTGAGCACTGGGAAACATTGCTCAAACGGGACTGTGATCCTCTCTGAGGGCCTTTATGGTATGTCTTTTGCGCTTTGGAGCTTCGTAGAGATTCAAACGAGACCTGCCGTCAAGACAATACCATTCTATTGCCTTTCACTAAGGCTCAAAACGGTTGTGTACCTTAGATATTCATATGGCATTCAATAAGTAGGTAGAACCGAGGTCAATAGATTTGTATTTTATGTATTGATTCCGTAAATTACATCAAAGAACCTTATTTTCTCGAGTCAACGCCCAACCATCGGGCAAAGCTTCCAGTCGTATCGCCCTGATCGCCATAGTACTGTTGATCCTGTAGAAATCAATCGGGCTGGCTCGGAAACTATGGTCGCACCCCCTGGTGTAGACGCGGAATGGGACGAAACCAATTTGATCTTCTCTCTTGCCCGCCTACAAGAAATGCACATTCAGGTGAGCTATTCCAATGACACAAATCGCCTTTGGAATTTATTCACTAATGTTCCCGTCTTGTATTATAGCTCCGTAACCTCCGCGAGAGCATCGCTCAAACTGTAGAGCCGACCCTCGCCCAACACTCCTCCCCAGAGAATTTTTACACGAGCTTCTCGCACTCCGCCAAAAAGACTGCTAACGAGATTAAGAGCTTTACTATGCTTGTAGGGGATACCCAGAGCAATGAGATACTGGAAAAGTCAAAGGCAGGCCGGGCAATAGATCCAGAACCTATCAAGGACTGGATAGTCACCGACCATGAAGACTGGCTGGACAGGAAGGTTGAAGAGGCTAAGGAGAACGCTCTGATGGAAGAGGAGGCAGAGGAAGTCTACAACGATACACCAGACACTAAATTGGAAGACATACGCGCGGTTGTAGATACTTATAGGGAGAATCACCCTGGAATTGAGATATCACTAGGTGAACGTTCGAAGATCAAAGTATGAAGACTCGTTCGCGGAAGTTTTGGTACTTGAACTAATTGGAATAGATTTATTTGCCTCCTCCAGCGCACATCAACTTTGAGATTGAGCCGAAACTTGCCTCCGAAACCGAAGCTATCTACAACGTCACCTGCAAAGGGAATTCTCAATTCTATGCTGCAATCATACGTACAGTTGCAGCCAGACCTCGGGCCAATGACTTAAGATATCTCTTCGTAAGATTCTCGACTCGCTGTTTGATTTCGTCTGCTGAAGTCGCGCAGGAGACGCTAGCTTCGTACGCCGATGTTAAGTCTCGACCATGCCTTAAGTGCCGGCGGCTGCTGGATCAAAATGCCCAATTTCCTGTGGTAAGGACGAGGAAGAGGACGAAAGAGTCTGACGGTCACTTTGCAACTCAATGGCAAGCGTATCATGTCGGATGCACCTGATGATTGGTAAAGTAACATTGGCCGCCTACCAACCTTCTCTATCTCCCGTGTTCCAATCCCACTCTACGGTACGGTGATTAAATCTGAAGGGATTTCTTGTCCATCCAGCGTTTGCTCGGCCGCTATCAAATTCTGGTTCCACCACCTCAAAACCATAGCGGTCACGGTGATATAGTGGCACGTGAGGCTCTTGATTGCTCCATTTAACGTCGCTCCAAACGCCAGCCCTTGGTCTCCTATACCTGCGAGACTTGAAGTCGTATCTATCCTCTGAACCACGACGGGCCCACGTCGGCGGTTGAACTGTGTTATCTTTTCTGTACGGGTACCCTAGGTTGTCCCAAGCCCATGTATTCTCAGGATAATACCCTTTTGTTGTCCAACCAGACCACACTGGCCGATGTGGCTGCCGAGAATATTGTCTTGAGATCCACATGTCAGGGCCTTTTCCTGTGAGTATGTCCGCTAATCTGTCCCACGTGTGTGCGCCTTTCTGCTTCTTGTCTCTTGGCCATAACATCTGCAATTTTTTATCCTGCTTCCACGTTGCGGGATGCATCTTGGGCCATGCCGGTACATAGTGTGTCAAAGGCCTCCGAGTACCCAGGTCAAGATCGTAAATATACGTTTTACCATCTCGACCTACTCGAATCTCTTCCCACGGCTTCAGATCTAGCTTCCTGGTCTGGGGCATCTCGATATTTGGCTGACGGCAATACCTTTGAGAAGCTCGTTAACGACAGGCCATAGAAACAGCTTCCAACCAGACATGTACTCTGTTTGGGTAATTATACATGCATTCAATCCAGTGGCTCCCCGGCTTATACAGTTGTTTGATCGTAGACAAACCTCTGTATAAGTCATCCTGACAACGAGATGGCCAACGCACCTTCAACCCAAGATCCGAGGCGAATGATGACTGTACGCAAACATCGCGAGTTTTCCCATTACTGTTTCAGGCAATTGTCGATTTCCAGATTCGATTCGTTAGCGACCTGACTTCGCCTTGATGTAAGTACCCGAGATTGGACGTCAGCTTTTCAATCGTCCTGCATGATCGCGTTATCTGGTCCAAGAACCATTCTAGTGCGGTGCCGAGACCCGGAAGTAGATGAGCGTCTTGGGCGTCTGCAAACTGTCGGCTCGCACAAGCGATCTATATGGTAGTTGTCATGTGTGTATCCACTCGAGATTCGACTCCGGCAGGGCTGGAGGACAGAAGGCGTTTACCGCTAGCCTTGCGGTTCGGAAACACTCGACTGTACTCCTACCGATTTGGCATGGTATCATTTACATTGACATCTCGAAACTCCTTGTGGTCCTGGAATGCCTAAATTGTTCGTGCACGACGCCCACCCCTATTTGAACAACGCAAACCGAGAAGTACACCAAAGACCTCACGCTGTACCAAAATTGGTGGTACCTTGGATACAACTGCTCTATATTTAATTTACCGTCCAAAACCACAGTCCTCTAGTCCTCATTGCTATATACTAGTTGGAGAGCCGTGCCTTCATCATCATGTCTACGAAGACACCCCTAGACTTACGAGGATTGCTGGATCTAATGATCAGGCGTCACTATCGATCAGCGCGAACGCTGTTGGACCTTGTGTTAGGGACGTCGGATAAGGTTTCGCTGAGGCGGATGGATGGATCGTCAACTCGGGGGAAAATTAGTGCGAAGGTAGGAAAAAGTGAGCAGACAAGAGGTGTATAGAGAATTCAGCCGATATGGATAAAGCGATTATACCAAATTTATTTCAATTTCGCCACAAATAAAGAGAGTTGTATCGGAGCACAACTACCAATGCAGAAACTTCTATAATGTTGCGTCAACCGTCAAGCATCACGTTCATACCTACCAATCCCTCGAAACCCACCATCGACTGCGCTGGACCCTCCCTTGTCGTCTTTCCCAGCCCCCTCCCCCCAACTCCACGGCATCCAACTGCCCCCACTGCTGCTTTTACCTATCTTCACGGTTCCTGGAGCTTCTTCACGATCAATAGTGTCGAACTCAGACTCGCTCCCCCGTTGCCGTAAGCCTTCTCCACCACCGAGGTTGCCTCCTAATCTGCGTTCTACGTCTTTTCGAATCGCCTCTTCATTCGCCATCCCCTCCTGACTGCCGAGCTCCCAGGCCTCCTTGTCCAGGGCACTCAACAGCACTCTCAACTTTTCTCTCTGTGTCGCCAGAAACGTCATTTTCTCCTCGTTACCCTCGATATCCCTTGGTATCAGTGTACCACTAGAACTAATATCCGCAACTTCGCTAGTCCTCGACATTTGTCCCACAGCCGTGCCGAGAAGGCCATAGAAGTCTTGCCCCGTGTTCATCATTGGCACAGCGGTGGCGCGGGCGGAGGGGACATAGAACCTGCTGAGGAGGCTTTGCGCGTAGCTTCCACCTTCCTTGGGTGGGAAGCTTTGCGCTTTTGGTTGTATACCCAGTAGGTTCTGCTTAATATACTCGATCGCCTTTTTGAGATACTGCAGCCCAGCGGCTTTTGCCCTATCATGTCCTCTCGAGATCATATCATCAATCTCTGCCTCATGCACAGCCAGAAATGGATGAACATAAGAAGTGTATAGCAGCCGCGCGCCTTGGGTTTGTGGGAGGACGAGGTACGCGAGAAGGGCGAGGCGGAAGAGAGAGTAGAAGGGGAGCCAGGAGAGGATGAACCACGTCCAGGATTCAGCTAGGGTGAAGAGGGAGAGCACCACCCAGTACATAAGCCATGGGGTTAGCTGGGCGGGGTCGGAGGTCTGGAGAGCTTTGTAAGAAGCGAAGATAGGGAAGAGGATGGTTATGACGGAGCTAGACAGTTCATTAATTGTCTTTCTATGGTACTATGGAATTGACTTGGGAAAGAATGGAAAAGGGAGAGGTATTCGGCCACAGTAACGCAGGGAACCCTTGCGATGGCCGGGCGGTGGAAACTCACGAGAGGAGGTTTGGGATGAGGTCAAAGATCATGGCTAGTTACTTATTACGGAGAGGTTTCTCCTTTAGAATGAAGATTGAATGATAACGTAGGAGCGAGATGGAGAAGGAGACAATCCTATTGATAGATGTCTGATGGGCGGCCGGATGTAATGGTCACGAGGGGCTTATCGATAAAGCTTACAGATTAGAATAGTACGAATATAAGGCTGGCATTGTAGCGCCTGGCGCCCTTGCCGCGAGATGGATGACTTCGTTTGCAAATCTTGGAGACGATGAGAATTAATTCAAGGCCGCTTGATTATTTTACCTTCTGTCTGATTGTCTCCAGATCTCCGGTGCTTGGTCTGCAATATTTTCCAGCCCCAGTAAGGCTTCTATATGGTCGTTGAGCTTGTCTCTATCTCGGAATCGGTAGGCCAGAAGAGACACTCTCAATAAAGTATCATTACAGCGGAGGAAAAATACACACTCACAGTGCCAAGGTGGTCTAGATCACATCTCCTCTGTGACCATGTGCATAGCACTCATATCCACAGCTCATCCCGATTATGCCTTGATTTTAATTGACAATCGTGATGTATGCTGACCGTAAGACGCTCTCACAGCCGTACTAAGAATTACTAGGAGTACCTTAGTCGTCCTACAGCTCATGCAGCGTGGTGGCCTTCCCCAAATAATCATGTGCTAGCAGCTCATGACCTCCTCCGCAATGTGCGTGGCACTTGGCTTGGTGTAACAAAGCAAGGCCGTATTGCAGTCCTGACGAACTTCCATGAAGAGGGCCAGGTTGTGCAGGAAGCTAGAAGCCGAGGGGCTATGGTCAATGCTTTCTTGACTCAAGCTCCTGAAAAACCCGAAAACACGCATAAATTTGTCAAAAACCTTATCGAGGGCGAAGGCGTCAAGGGCGTTGGCGGCTTCAGTCTTTTGTGTGGGAAAGCAGGAAGGCCTCTGGCGGTTGTGTCGAATCGTACACCCAACGTTGATGGCGTAACGTGGGTCGCTGAGAGAAGAGGCGAGACGGTTGGCTTGAGTAATGCTACATTTGCAGACAGATCATGGCCAAAAGTCCTGAGTGGCGAAGAGCTCATGTCTTCCGCAATTGCCAAAAGCGTTGCCCGCAACGACTCGAAAGCCGAGTTGATCGAGGACTTGTTGCGCGTACTAAGCGTGGATACACTGCCGAAAAGATATGAGGGCCAATGCTGGACTAGCTACGTGAATGAGTTGCGAAACAGCATCTTTGTCCCCGGGATCGGCGGAGAGGGTATGGATGGAGTAAGCGCCGACAATATTGCTGCTGCCAAAGTTAATCAGCAAGTACACGTAAATAGTAAAGACGAAATCTCAAAGCATCAAGGAGGCCTCAGTGGCAAGTACGGAACGCAGAAGCAAACCGTTGTGCTGGTGGATCATCAGGGTCATATGACGTTTGTAGAAAGGACTCTATACGATGAGGAGGGACGAGAGCTTGCTGATGAGGAACGCGACAAAATGTTCGAGTTCGATATCGAAGGTTAGGGAAACCAGCAGCCGGGTATCAAGATGTGGTGTATCATAACTGGTGAGAGGCCGGAAAGAAGTACATATGTTGAGCTTTGCGGAATATATTTTCGATGTATATCCCAACGATTTTTCCCCTTCTAACATCGACCTGGTGGGTAAAAGTTCCCTCTTCTGAAAGCACTCTGTGGTGCTGCGGTCGCGACCTTCCACTCACGAGAGGATATTTTTCGATATTGTTTAAACGAATGGTCATCTTTGATTATGATTTCAATTTTGCTTTGGTCTCGAGTAAATGAATGCTGAACTTCATATCAGTGCTTTCAATTGACTATTAAGTGCGGGCGAAGGAAGACGGTAGCAGCACCTTCTCCAGCTCGGTTTTGAAAAGGGTAAAAGATGTATAAGGTCAAACATCAACAGTAGGCGGTTTGATTCCTCCTACATTGACTTACTACCCCTTTACGATTTTCAGTTTGCTTTCGTATCGAGTAAGTAAGTGCTCAAATTATACCAGTGCACGCTTTTACCCCGAAATTCAAAGCGAGCGGAGGATAATGGTAGCACCTTCTTGAGCTTGGTGTTGGGAAGATAGGGTGAGATGTTAAGACAAAGGCTGACTCTACATCGCACCTACTGCACTTCTGTCAGCCAACCTTCTGACCTTCTACTATCGAATTTTGACAGCAAAACGGAAACACAAGAAGGACTCGATAGCCCATAACCTTGCACACCTTGTGCAAAAATGTTTCAAAAATGCAAAAAGCTCGGATCAACCTTGTGGCCGATCCTACGAAAACCTTGACTGAGTGTTTAGCCTCAGAAGATTTTACTTTTGATTTTCTACGTTTCGATACGACACACTAGTGAGAACATGGCTGGTCGCATTCAAGTAACCGCATACCACAACTCCCACCTATGCTCTGGTCGATGTGGGATAACATGTTATTCTTATATATATCCCAACAATGATGATTTTTTGTCACTCATCTTGCACTCGCGAAAATCAGACCTAACACAAAAACCTTTCAACCAATTCATCGATACCTTACATTTTCACATCCAAGCCCTTACCCTCAACAAACTCACTCGGTTTCAAAGATGCTGAGTGCAAGATATGAACCAAATACCTTAATCAGAATATACCGAAACACCTGATCTATTTTCCTTCCTCAGACTTGACTACCAAGGAAGAGTTCAATCTATGGTTCGAAATGGGAGGTGACCACTTCGTGATATCTAGGAGGGGTCTCAACTGGAGAGAGATGGACGTATAGAAGATGCTCCGCGGTACAACTTCATCATGTCTTGACTCAGATGATACGACAGTCTCGTGGCATAGATGGACGTGGTTTTACACAACCTGAATGATGCTGCTATCTCCTGCTCTTCGATGCCATTCCGCGTGCTCCGGACGGTCGTCCACCTGCGAGCTGAACCAATCGAGAAAGTCAAGCTAAGAGGAAGAAACAAATCTTAGGCGGCAACACCTCATACCATCGATGACTCTTTTAATTCGCTCCTTGATGCCTGAATGCTTGAACAATACTAAAGGGCAACAGGACGTCCTTTCCTGCCCCGGTGTTCAGTCTTGCGGCAGGATACATAAGCGCAGGCGTCGTCCATCCTCAAAACGCGACCACCCAGATCCATCCCACAGCTTTCGTCCACCACGGTGCATTACCATCTCGCACTATCCCGAACCATTTCAAAATCTCTTGTACCCCGTCCTCAAACATTATGCCGATCGCCTGCGTAACGAAAAACCTCACGCATTGAGATTCATGAAAAGATAGATTTGAAGAAGGGCCTCCGCCACCGTGGGCGGCTACTTCGGTTAACAGATGGAGGAGGCCGGAGAGTAGAAAGGCAAGCATGAGTTTTAAATAGCGAGTGAAAGGGATGTGCTTGGGCATGCCGAGAACGAACTCTGAGAAGAAGCTCGAGACCGAGGTTAAAGTGCGGCGAAGGTGTTGATGCCAGAATTTTCTGTTAGGGAGTCAGCTGGGTATTTAACAAAGCCAACTTAGGTTGTACAGATTTGGAGACGCCTACCCCCAGAATCGCCCCAGAGTGTACCCTTCGCTCAACGACTCAAAATTCAGTCGCCAGTATTTAGGGTCACTACCGCACGCGCCACACAAGAAAGCCTGGGCTCACATATAGCACTGCATGGTGCAATACGATGCCGTCCAATAGCCTGCTCCTTCCACCAGTTTCTTGGAGATTTCCGCGCCATCAAAGTCTCCCAACCGGCTAAAGAACGGAATTTTATCCAGATTATAGCTGATGTGATTTTCCGCTGGCTTTGTGGCCGAGGTCGCTGGGTCAAGGGGCAGGTAGCAAACGCATATGGTCAGGGCTTTATGGATGAGAAATGAGGCGCGAGAAGGAATGTAGGCCTAGTTGGAGGTCTTGTATGGAGGCACGTATTCCACCTGGTGTTTAGTGTCAATGAGGCGTGGGGCGGAGCTTATGAAGCATTCATATTGAAGGCGTTGATATAAATCTGAAAGCAGTGAAGCGCTGCTCTTGACGCTTGCTGCTTTAGCTTTCTTCGTCCCATCAGCCTCAGCGTTCGCTGCACCTGAGGAATACCGCGTTTGCCCCTCAATAACAACAGGAGCATCGTCATCATCGAAGCTCCACCCTGACAGGATGGCGAGATCTAGGTACTGCATTACGTCCGCGAAAGTAGTCCCGGATACAATGGAAGCCACGACGCCGCGGGGGAATTTGTCGAGATAGGTTGCGTAGCTGGCGTAAAGGCATATTGGGATGAGAACCAGAAAGCCGAGGCGAGTGGGCAAGGAGGGTTGGAAGGCTAGGGCGTAAATGATATAGGATTTTTGGATGAAATAGAGCGTGATGGGGTGGAGGAGGAAGTCTGGGGAAAGCATTTGAGGTTGATCTTGATTGAGAGGGGGGGTGAGTGGTGAGTTTTTGCGTGCGTGTATAGGCTTGTTTTGTCTAACAAGGTTCTTGATGGGGTAGCTCGTCTCTGGTGTTTTGTCAGTATCACAGGGTGGCGGCGTTGGTTATTCGGGTATTGCATCGTGGGACGTTCGGAAGCGACCTGCACTTTTGGGGCATTGCTTACTATGAAGAGAATAGAATGTTTTGGGGTATCCAAGTTGCCCTTGGGCTATCGTGTTGGGTCCAGTCATACGATGCTTCGGTAAATCAGACTGAAGATTTACAAAGGTTCTGATACACACGTTGAGGCAGCTGGAACCTGCCAGCTAGACCCAATCATGTGAACACTACGAATTATGGTTGGAGCCTGACAAACTCCCCATTTCCCAAGGCGATCACGCTTTCTCCATCCTGCCGGCGCTTTGAGTCTAACATATACCTTGTCCCTGCCTGGGTAAGATACCCATCCCGAAAGTATCGCATGTCAAGGGCTGCGCGATTTGTCGTCTTCTTGTTCGACCTTACCGGCCTATTCCTTGATGGTTTCCTGTTCTACGACTTCGGAATCAAAAGCTGTGCTAGATACCGCAATGCTCAACAGGATCTCCTCCTTGGCCAGATGCCGGCCGGGGTATAGACTGTAGCCGCCACCACCGGATGGTGCCCATATGCCGCTTAGACCGGCGAGGGAGAATTGGAGGCCCGAGGATGAAGTGGGAGAATCAGCCGGTGCTCCATCCTGGTATTGATCTCGGATTTGGCTTTTGCAGATTCGGTCTTCGATTCGAGGAGTATTCCGGCTTCAGAGGTGAACTCGGGGGGGGTTCAGATAAGAAACCGCTCGGCCCAGAAATCGTCGAGAGGATGGTTGGCAGTGCCGGAGCCGGTGTTCCATATCCCCGCGTGTCCATGTGGTTAGTCCATAGAAAGGCGAGGAACTTAATCTATCGGATCCATCTTTCTGAGCATTTCGGATCAATTGACTAGAGAGATATACTGACGCCCAGATCACCCCCAATCCTAAACTTGCAAACGCATCTGCGTCCAGAGATTTCATTTCCGCATGCATTCGTTCTCGAATCTTGATGAAATCACTCCCATATAATCATTGCCTGCCCTTTACAGATTCTGATACACTATCCGTTTTCTGTTCTCTCTGAGATCTATGCCACCTCTTTATGGCTTTCAAGCAGCGCTCCCGAGCATCCCAGGCTCTCGGAATGAGCCAACGTGGATAGCCCTGTAATGGGTACGGCAGTCCACGGTGAAACTTTCTAAAGTCAGACGCAAATCCGTTATTTATAGCGAGAAAAGATGGCCCGAACAAAACTTTGATCTGAGTGGGAAAGACAATGTCGTGGATAAAAGAGTAAAGGTCCGTTATGTCGCTCCGTTGAAGGTCGATATCTAGGGCGGCTAAACGATTATGTAGATAGTGCTGAAAACTCGTGGATAATGTCTTGAAATGTGTGCCCGAAAGATATGTAGCTGGTGTATCATGTGTGTGGAACCAGATGCGGTTTTCTCGCTTAACATTACTCCTTGGATGAGCGCGAGGATCTCTTCCCGAGTCATCGGCTTTGCAAAGTTTTGCTCCGCCCGTATTCAGCTTGAGCACACCTCGCATTCCAACCAATTGTATTGTCTTTGGGGTGAGTGTGTCTGAGTTTTCCCAAACAAGGTTGATGTTTTAAGGTCCTGATACTAGATAAATCTCCTGCGTTAGAATTTTCACCTGAGACGGTATCGCATCACCAAAATTACTGCTCAGGGATAGCTCAGCGTCTGACCTTCCTGCCTTCTGAGTTTTGGGGACTTACGCGATACACCAAGAAAGGTTAGCCGGATCGCGGAGAAATGGTATTAAGTGACCTGTAAATGGAGTCCAATATGGAGCTACGGGCGGGTTTTTCTCGGGACTGCCGCCTTGGAGTGCAAAGTGGCATGATAGAGACGTGAATAAGTTTATGCTTATGAGAGAAGAAAGGCAGAGAATGAAATTAAAGACTCTCTAGCCCCAGAGTCTAGTAACGATAAAGAAAGCATCGTAAGAAGCAAACTTTGAGGAGCTTGGGTTGAAGTGAGCAGCTGTGAGCAGCGTCACCTCCTTCAGCTCAACCATGATAGTCATGATGGGCTCTCAGAAATATCTGCTTACACTCTTGAGTAGGGGGTACCCTCTCCTACCAGAAGAAAAACACCATGCAGATCATCTCCGATCACCCACCCTGCAAAATCTTTTCAGCCGCATATCTGCGATCTGCAAACTGGAACAAGACCGGGATACCGTGGAGGGTCCTCCTTGTTGGACTTTTGACACCTCCTTCTGCCGGGGAATCAATGTTTACTAAGTCGACGGTCACTCTAGAAGGGGGTTCTCAGGTTATTACATCCATTACACGCCCATGATATATTCCAAAGCCCTCCGATTCCTTGTGAGCCACGTGATCAGCGTGGAGTAAATCTACTTCACCAGATGCTCTCGTTTTGAAGAGCGAATGTAACCAAGGTAGAGCTCACCTATAGAACTCCGTGAGGCTGAGCCGTTTACGCAGTCGGATTAAGATTATGATAACCGACCGGACCATGGCCTGAGAGGTGCATCCATCGGCAGACACTACCTTGGTTAAAGAAATGGCAAATGCATGACGCCTCAAATTGCTGATGACATGATTGTCGGCTCGCCTTCCAGCTGACGCGGCTTGATGAACATGCATCCATACGATTCTCCAGGATTTCTGATGCATTAGGGATGGGTCATTGCCTTGCAGGTTCGAAAGCTGGGTTACATGCGGCATAACGTGGAAGATTTGCATTTGGTTTGTCAATCCTTGTACTGTGGTAGCGGTGCTCTTCATCACTAGCGTCGAATAAAATCGCCTGGCACCGATCGCATGGAGTCTCTTTTGCTCCATCGTTCAAGAGTCTACCTGTAGCTCTTTCGCGTATTGCCTTAATCCCGCAGCAGTACATCAAGCGTGTTCATCATATTGTCCTCCATGTCCTCCGAATATTTCAAGCCTTTGGCTATAAGCCAGACAACCTTTCTTGTCAGATACAACAAGAATGGCTTTGGTATTTGCGGCTAATCTCCCTCGTAGGGTCTTGTATGGGGTAGTACCTGGGTGTCTTTCATCTTTGTCGTTCTTAGAGGATACTTTCGCCTCAAGATATTCCACCGGTTTTTCATGGATGACGCTTTTGTTTTTCAAAATTGGGTTATCTTATTTATTACCTCCGTCATATGGCAAGAACGAGCCTGTATAATCTATTAGGTTTGGAATATCTCCGATGGATCCATTTACCCACCTCCCGCCGATCTATTCGAGATGATTGATAAGGAGCTTCACCAGGGACTTGCGAACACGATCTCGAATTTCGTATCACTGTGGTGTATCAAATTCGCGTTCTTGTTGTTTTTCAAAAAGTTGGGTAGGAATGTTGAGGGCCAGAAGGTTCTTTGGTGGGCTGTATTTCTCTTCACCATTGTGACGTTGGCTATTTCCATTGGTGTTCAAGCATACGGGTGTGTTTTTGGAAACGTCGTGGAGAAATCTCTTCGGTAGACAGTCCGTCCACCTTCGAAACCCGATTATTGATGTACCCTAATGAAGTGTAGCTAGCCTAAGGAAGATGCATACATTCGAGCTATCTTGCGCGTCTAAGCAGGCGTGGATGTTGTCTCGGATGGATTCAGTAACTCAGATAGATAGGACCCTCCTCTTTGCCAGAGTGTAACATTCTCTACTCAATAGTAACGTTGATCCCGATCACCCTACTTTGGGGTGCTCATATAAACCTCCGGACTAACATGGAGCTTCTGGCGATTTTCTCTCCTACTCTTTTCACCATGATCGCGGCAATACTCAAGGTTGTGTTATCGCTCCAGGGACCGAGGGAGGATGACTCTTGGCTGTTCACATGGAGTGCAATCGAAGCTGCTATATGTTTGTCGCACGATTCCCTCAAATTTCTACCCGAGTCCGCGCTCCTCTCCCATGCTACATCACATGATTGACAGCCATGCTTGCACAGCAATAATAATAGCCTGCCTCGTCTCTTACCGCGCATCGATCAAAAACAAAACCCCACGAAAAAGAAGTACCCCGGTGGCACAAGTGCCTATCCTCTAAAATATATGCCTAATACATAATCAAAGAAGCTGACCGAAAATGAAAAAAACGGTCTCCAGTGGAAAGAGAAGTTATAATGAAATGGAGGAAGACGATGCTCCGCCTGTGCTAGATGCTATCTATGTTAGACATGAGTATGTGGTGGACCTAATTCCGTTGTGGAAGAAAATGGAAGTGGGACAGGCGAATGAATACTGTAACTAGGTTAGCCATGAGAACCAATATTTCGAAGACTATACTTTCCGGCTCATTGCAAAGGAAATGGGTCATAGGAGTAATTGTACTGCTTCTCTTACATTCGTCTCCTTCGTTGTGTCCATCTAGAACCTTTAATAGGACCCTAGGTGCATAAAATTGCCATTCACTCGCATACACTCGCATACACCAGCATAATGTTTAAAAATCTTTTCGGAGCAAACAAGAGTGTTGGATGGGAACAGACTGGAAAACAAGTACGCTGCCCCTCAGTGACTCTCAACGTAGCTAGGCGTCCCTTAGACAACGTAAAGAAATCCGACCTCCAGAGCCTTAGAACATGGCTGGGAGTAGAGATCGAAACACGAAGTGTATACGGGAGAGTCAATATACCTTTGGCTAATCTGTTCTCTGTAATCGTAGTACCAACAAAATTGAATAGGTTTGCCTCTCGCTGAAGAGTTGCAACGTATGTAAACAATGATTAGCCTGGATATGGTGCCACGAGTAAGACCACCTCATGCCTACGCATCGCCGAAAATGCTCAATTAGTCTTACAAAGACCACCCTCTAATAAAGTTGTTTCTACAAATGCTAGACCTCTTTATGCACCGTACTTGGTCTCCTTGAACGGGTACTTGACGCTATCATCTTTCCTGAGCCATATCTTCGTTCGCTTCTTCGTTACCTGGTGCTCAACAAAAGCCTCCTTCGCGTGCGTTGAGATGAATTTTCGGATGTGTCTAGGGTCCCATAATTCGCTCGCGACCCCGAGGTCCTTGCAGCAGCGCATTAAAGCGTTGGATTTGCAGCCCTCCACCGCGGTGGGGATGCCTTCAGGGGTAAAGTAGATCATTTCGCCACGTGCAACCGAGACAAGTCTAAGATCAAGCAACGGATCAGCTTTCAACATACTAGATAGATGAACTCCTGAGCAGGTGACTTACCGTCCTAACGCTACTAGAGCATATTCTCGTGTCACAGCCTTCGCCGTAACTATTGTTTCGCCACGAGGCGCTAATCCCCAAGCCCCAGGCCCAAATGCCCTATTCAATATGCGTCTGTACTTGATCTCCGGGAGGTAGATGATCCCGTCAGGCTTGATCTCGATATCGTCATGTTCGATGGGCGCAAGCAGGATTGCGGCAGCTTCTTTTGAAAAGGCCTCGGTAGATAGTCCGTGGTATGAACGTGTCCAGTCTACCTGACGAGATCCCTCATCCAGGGTGATGGGCTCATCGCTCAGGCCACTTGTAAGATCCGACGACTCGGATGATGGGGTGCTCGAAGGTCGCGGAGCAGCTGCTGGAGGAGGCGCTGTAGTTGTGGAGTTGTAAGGTTGGCGTGACTGTGCGGGGGAGTTCGTGGTATATTGTGCTTTTTGCGCTTGATAGAACTTCGTTGATCTGAATGCTCTACGGGCGCTGGTGTCTCTTGTATATCGTTCGGTGGCATCCTGCCTGCTTGGATGTACTGAAGTACTGGCGTCCTGCGTGAGGTGTCGAGGTTTGTTTCTTCGAGGCAGTGCGGTAGTGAACGAAACGGCAAATGTTCGCGAGGTCCTTGATATCTGTAGGGACCACGTAGCCCTTTGGAATATGAATGTGGCCATGGCGGTTGGGACTGTAACATTATTTCGAGTTTCGTCTCATGAGAGCTTGAACCCTGAAAGCCTCCGATAGCGCGGTCACGTGACACTAATTCGAAAAACCCTCCACTATTCGTAGGGCTCTCCATGTTCTTATGGTGAGGTCTGCTCTTGAAAAAGTATCTTTTACATTTAATGTACAGTCTACAAGCGTTGAAGCACTCATTGCTTGAGCCATCTTCCTCTAGACATCCTTCGTTGCCGTCCTTTGATCATTACCCTGCCTTTTCCAACATTCTCGGAAATTCTCCATCTGGATACACGTTGAAAACGTTAATGAGATATAGTCTTTGACTGTCATTGGGAAGAGAAGGTGGATCCGACCGCTAGTTGGGAATATCACTCTCAACCACTTACTTCCTGCCTACAAATCCTCCAATCCCTCTTCTCGAAGTAACAATCATTCATCTTGGTTTGTTCAACTTTTTCAAAGTCAGTAAGAAGTGAGCAAAGGGATCTTGACTGATGCGTTATCCATACCCGAGCAACCCGTGCTGAAGATTCTTTGATCCCTAAACAGGTCAGCTGAGATCGGAATCCTTTTAGTGATTCGAGAAAAGTACCAGTCGTCTGGCTCATCATTTTCATCTGTTTGGTTTTTATTCTCTATATGCTTTGCAGTCGACATCGCCCAATCCTTCTCCTCTGTGATTACTGAGTTGTGCGGCGGTGCTCGAGCGAGGGAGATCAAGTTTTCCCCCTCGGCCCGACTTCCAGCTGGAGATTCCAGGCTATGGCAGTCAAACGTGTGAATGTGCTGGTGTACTCAGGTATGACCACCACGATATGCATCATCAACGCGAATCTTTCTGAACTCTATTTTCAGGCAACGGAAGTACAGTGGAATCCGTTCGCCATTGTTTGTATAGCCTTCGTCGTCTGCTCTCCCCAAATTATGCAGTGATCACCGTCACAGGCGATGCAATTGTCAAAGAACCATGGTCGGCCTCATGCGCTATGCTTGTAATGCCAGGTGGTGCGGACCTAGGCTACTGCCGCACTCTGAACGGGGAGGGCAATCGAAGGATCACTCAATTCGTTGAAAGGGGGGGCTTGTACCTGGGGTTTTGCGCTGGAGGCTATTATGGCACTAAGAGATGCGAATTCGAAGTGGGCAACAAGAAGTTGGAAGTAATAGGAGACCGTGAACTCGCGTTTTACCCTGGCACTAGTCGTGGGTGTGCGTTCTCTGGCTTCGTCTACCACAGCGAGCAAGGCGCCAGAGCTACAGAGCTCAAAGTTTCTAAGAGTGCGCTGGCCAAAGGATCCGTACCGGATGTCTTTCGGTCTTACTACAATGGCGGAGGTGTCTTTGTCGACGCCCCAAAGTACAAAGACAAGGGTGTTGAAATCTTAGCAAGCTTTACTGAGAAACTTGATGTTGATGCAGGAGAGGGTACTGCAGCGGTAGTCTATTGTAAAGTGGGTGAAGGAGCTGCGATTCTGACAAGTCCACACCCGGAGTACGTCTAGATCTAAGCTTCGCATAGAACCTTAATGCTCAAGCTTCACAGGTTCGCTCCAACCAACCTTGACAAGCACGCCGATATCCCAGGCTTCTCCAAGATCGTTGAAAACTTGGCAGCAGACGACAAGCAGAGGATAGACTTTTTAAAAGCCTGTCTGCTGAAGCTTGGCCTACAAGTTAGCGAGAATGATAATGCGGTACCATCCCTCTCTAGACTTCATATCTCTTCAGCGCAACCATCAGGGGCATCCGAGCTGATGGCCTCTTTACAAGACATTTTCTTAATCGAAGATGGTGAAGAGTATATAAAAGATGAGAATGATACGTTCCATTTTGAGAAGCCATCAGCTTGGTCCCTTGCCTCAGTGGCTGGTGCTCTTCCGACTTCGGACGGCGAGCACACTGACAGTGCCAGCGTCGGCGAGGACATGATCATCGATTATAATCCAGTAGTAAAACGCGTCGTTGTCCATGAAGACGATTTGCCCTCGAGTAAAGACACACCATACTTCAACCACCATGCTTTCTTTGCAAATCTCAGGCACTATCAATCTAAATGGCCTAAGAATGATGACCCATTTGGAGACTACGTCATGTATGGAGAAGTGGTCACAAGCACGAATACCTTGTTGGAAAAGTAGTCTAACCTTCCCTGAACGTACTTTTACCTGCTAAGACATTCAGGAATACTCAATTACTTCGACGACTTCCCAACGGGTTCACTGCTACGGCGACCGTTCAGGTTTCAGGACGTGGACGCGGTTCCAACGTCTGGGTTTCTCCAGCTGGATCCTTAATGTTTTCGACTGTTATCCGTCATCCCATAAGCCTGACTCCACAAGCGCCAGTCGTGTTTCTTCAGTACCTAGCCGCTCTTGCGATAATTGAAGGCATCAAGACTTACGATATGGGATATGAAAACCTTCCCGTGAGACTGAAGTGGCCTAATGATATTTGTACGTACTCTCGGACACTGTTCCCTTATCAGCCACAAGATTTTCTACTTACCAAATCGACCAGACGCCCTCGATCCTTCTGATCCATCATCCAAAACGTACGTTAAGATCGGCGGTATTCTGGTAAACTCCCACTACTCTAGTTCCGAGTACTTATCAGTGGTCGGTATTGGCCTAAATACCACGAACGCTATGCCCACGACCTCCCTTAATGCTCTTAAACCTCCCTACCCCTTCACCTTGGAAAAGCTTCTAGCTAGTATTCTGACTTGCTATTCCAACCTCTATGCCCGTTTCAAACACACCGGATTCGATAACGCCTTTGAGGAAATGTATTACAGATCTTGGCTACACACGGAACAAATAGTAACTCTAGAGGCTGAGGGTGGGGTCAGGGCACGTATCAAGGGCATCACAAGGGACTGGGGTCTTTTGATTGCAGAGGAGCTTGGTTGGGAAGATCGAGGGACGGGTAAGATTTGGACGCTACAAAGCGATAGTAACAGCTTTGATTTCTTCAAGGGACTTGTGAAGAGGAAGGTCTGAATCTTGTCAGAGGTTGGTGTTATGCTCGTCTTGTCGGTAAGCCCTATGTATGGTCGTAGCGCTCCTTAGTGTTCAACACAGGAACAGTTCACCAGCTCCTACTCCTCTACTTCTAAACCCTGAAGATATTCCTCCATTTCCTGAATACTGTACACCAACAGTCTCATAGGAGCTCGTTGCTTGCATTCAGCATCGCAACACAGTCACATTCAGAGGTCATGCCACTCCCAGTGCCTGATACTATGAAGCCAATCAAAGTAGAAGATGCTCGAGCAAAAAGGCTCGCTGAGTACAATGCCAAGTTGGTCAGGTGTGATCTCTGCTATGCTGATTCATATTCATGCTGATCGAAATAGAACTCAGCGAAACACCAAGTCGCTGTTATTGAAGCTACCTCAGGAATTGAAGAACAGAATATATGGGCTTGTTTGCGGTGGTCAAGATGTTCACATATCCTCAGAATACATCCGAGGATTTGGCACGCAGCTTCTCTCCTCCATCTGCCAACATCCAGGATCACAAGTCGCCTCTTACGAGCGCTTCTCTGCTGTTTGCGCCAACGATCACAAAAACAAGCATGAAGAACGCTACTTCACACATGGTATCTGCATTCTAGCTAAGCGTGAAATGAGCATTCCAGAAGCCCTTGGCCGGAATTTGCTATTATCCTGCTCTCAGATCTACCATGAGGCCATGCTAGTACCAATCTCTTCGAACACCTTCTTTTTTACCGCGCCATCTGATCTCAACCCCTTCAGTAAGAAGTTGTCGCCCGCTATGAGGCGCGCCGTACGAAGTATCCACTTAGATATCGAACTCAAAGGAGAGTTCTCCGAGCGTCAATGGAACAAAACTGTTGCTGCAACCGTAGTATCGAAATTGAAAGGACTGCAGCACCTTAGCATTGCTATACGCCGCCGTCATTGCCTTGAAGAAACCCCGAGGCTTGCATATACGGGTGCTCAACATGACTACGGACTCGCGGAGCTGATGTCATGCCGGATCCCTTCTCTGAAGACTGTCAAGGTTATGGTTACCGACGAACTCTCTCGATTCCTTTCTCAGATCCAACGACTTCGGTTCCATATGCTCTATCCTGAGGAGCCGCCACATTACTGGACGCTTAAGCAGAGAAAAGATTGGGCTAGGTTTATCGAGAGGAAACTCCTCGGTCTGGAGGACTAGCACGGTAGAAGGATGGATGGCAACACTGCTGTCCACTAGTCGTCTTGTTCAATGCTATGTACCAGTGGGGCTGTAGTAAAAGCTGGGGAACAAGAAGAGGAGTCCATGAGTGGCAAATCTGTTAACTCTCTCAGGTTGGTATCAGAAAGAGAGTGAATTTCACTGTGATGCGTTAGGATTTCGAGAGGCGGCAGTCGTATCTTTCATTCCCAGTGCGGGTCATGTGACGGTGAATGTCTACAGAATAGGCACATCAGTGAACTACAAGTTTCGCCAGTGAACGATTTATGAGATCTATGAGCATTCACCATATCAGTGTAGGTCTAAAGTGAGGCCAATGATCAACTTTCAAACATTTGGCACAGTGTTACTAACACAGCATATTGACATGGCTTTCTGGCCTTTTACACAGCCTTGGTATGACGGTTGTGACGACCTTCGAAGGAGGTACGCAGAGACTGTGATCTATAACGATGATTACAAAATCGACTTTATGGCACAAAAGCCCACCATGGAGGCTTGGAACGGCACGCTGGTCAAACAAGAGAAGGATGAAAACCCGCAAGATACATGCAAGGATAGGGACTTGATGTAGGCTTCTTAAACGTAGGAGTCGTCTAGTATGCTGATGAATTCCAGCTTCAAAGAGAACTCTACATCTGCCTTGCTACGGCTACCTCAGGAATTAAAAGACCGTATCTATGAACTTGCTTGCGGTGGTGAGCTCCTACACATCAGTTATAGACCACCCGAGAACAAGTTCTACAACTACATCTGCCAAGCGCCAGTGTCCGACCAACAAGTCTACGAGGATTTCAGCACTGCGAAAGGATGTTGGAACCCTCTTCTCAGTAAAGTAGACCTACGGATTAGCAAGAACCCTAATAGACTATGGAAATCTTCAGAGAGCGTCTACCAGCATGAACACTGCCTGGAAATGAGGACTGGAGGACTGCTCCTAGGTCTTCCGTCGCTCAGCCTGTCTTTGCTACGAGTCTGTCGTCAAACCTATCATGAGGCGAGACTGGTACCAATCTCAGAAAACACTTTCGCCTTCGAAGACCCCTATATTCTCAGGCGTTTCATCACCAGGATCTCATCGATCCACAGACGGACCATCCGCAGTGTCCAATTGGATGTAATGTTAGACTCGGCACGCGTGGAGAAGGCATGGAACTCAGCAGTCTTCTTTGTCATAGTGCCGCGTCTCCGAAACTTACGGAACGTGGACATTTGCATCGATCTTGCCGATTACCATACTTTAATTCCAGATGACAGAGTTTCGGATCCGCAGGACGGCGCTTGGATGTCCGATTTACTCTGTTTGCGCCACTTACCACTGAAGAACGCAACAGTGGTTATTCGAGATAAGGAAAACAGCTTAACCGCCTGGCCGAACGACACTCGATGGCCGCTTGAACAGAAGCAGCGGTGGGCAAGATTTATTAGGGATCGGATTCTTCGTCTGGATGGAGTGGTTTCTGACGAGGATGACAAAGTGAATAGTGACGACAAAGTGAATGACGAGGCCAAAGTGGATGTCGAAGACAAGATGAAAGGCGACAAAAAAGTGAATGGTGACGACAGTGACGAGGACAGTGGTGAGGAGTAAATTGCACAGCCAAAGACCGGCTCCAAAAATCAGTGATTGAACGACACTATTCACATTCGTCAGGCGTGCCGTCACCACAAGGCTTTTTCATCATTTCACACAGCACCATGCCAATATGCAGTGAATTATCCAACATTTCTAAACGCAACCCCCCCCCCCATGGATAGGAATGTGGACCCTCAACAACATACAACCCATGTCCCGTCTACTGTCCTATTCCCCAGCAATTTCCATGTCTTCGCAGCGGGGCCCATTTTCACCTCTCCCTGCATTTCCATGACCAACGGTTGCAGAATATCAGTAAAATACACCCCATAGCCAAACACGCCAAGTCAACGACTAGACTAGTGATACCTTGAGCGTGGAACTTCCAGATTGTTCACATCCATCTCTTCCTTTGTCCAACCCCTTCTCGTTCTGTGACCTGTGCAGTTGAAATAGACTTAAACATTCATATGATTACAAGTTGAAACGATGAGGCTAATTGTTCATGTGGAAACCTGCACGGGGCCCGGTCATAGTTTAGTATCTAACCTTCTGCACCCCTAATGCATCCTCCCCTTCTCGTATGCTTTTTCTGTTGTCTGAAAACACTGCCCAGATAAAGGCTTGGAAAAGTGCTAAGTTCAGGAACTCAGGAGGGAAAAGAAATGTCTTTCCGCCTATACCAAAAATGCAACATTACGAGTGATTGGTCTAAAAAAAAGCCGTTGCATAATCCCCATCGCATTACGACGCAGCTCCAAATTCTAACCGGATATATCCAGCTGTCTCCAAGCCCCAGACGCCCCTTCTTAGCTCTCTACCTTACCGGCTGCAAGATCTGGCAGCCTCTTCATTCGTCTGCTTACTCACCACTCTGATGCAGCCAACATCTCCATGTGATGCCTTCATCTAGTTCTCCCTCTCTCTAAAGCCGCCTTTCACCAAGCTAACCCATGTATGCCCGCAGAGTATGCCGCTTGCCAAAGGCCTGATTGGACATTTATCAGCAAGAAAATCCCCCAAAGCGGGCATGAGACCTTCCTAATAACAGATCTTCCTTTTTAAACCCCCGCAGTGTGCTATTAACCTGCCTTGGACAGTTTCTTTCTCCCAAAAAGGAAGAAAAAAGAGCGAACATTGTTCACATTCCACTGATGATAATATCACCAGCGAGATGCTAGTCACGGTCCCCGCCACCTCCTGAGCGGCGGCCCTGGCAAATCTCATCATCCTCCATTCCTCCGACGCTCTTGCAATGGACTATGCAGGACACGAAGCCTCGATCTCGAAATGGTAAATGTGGATGCCTATTTTCTCAGTGGGAAAAAGGATGTTCTTGTTGAAATTTGTATTGGCTTATTCTGGAAATGGTGTTCAGGAGAAAGGGGTATTGAGGTTTTGGAGTGTTCGTGAAGATGTTCTGTGAATGGTAGCACGCACTAGTGATCTTTTACTATTGTTATGAGCGTTTGTGGCAAAAGGACTGTTCGTTTTAAGAACTGAGATATGTCTATGAAATTGAATAGTGATTCTTTGTCAATCTATATGGATATGGGTCAAATTAGCGATCACTGATAATGTGTAAGCAGCTTTAACTCAAATAAATGCTCGAAACCAAATCTATTCTTGAATTAAGGTCTAGGAGACAGCTCATCAACAATATTGTTTTCGTCTTTCCAAGCCTGCGCCACATATCTGGGGGTATATCATAGGATTAGCATATTCCTTTGGGCAATGGCAAGGATTTGTGGATTGTGACAAACTTCGTATGACTTCCTCTTGCAACTAGATTATTGTCCTTGTCGGTGAAGTGGATGGAGGTGTAGGCTAGGGTTTTGCCAACTACGAGGATAAAGCATTGAGTGTCAGTAATTTGTGATGTTACATTGGGACTTCCGTGGTTCTTGGTTCGAAGAACAAAAAGGTTGTTAAACTTACACTTGTCGCAAGTCACTTCCTACGTCCATATGAACTCCTTAGTCCCAACTGTTTCATCCTAGGCGAATGAAGGTTTCTACTTACGGCACGCAGTTTATCCCCAATCTTACCACCAGAGTTCATATACGTGACTGTCTGCCGTCAATCCCCTTTGATCGATGGTTTCTCTCCATGTTACTTACCATTGAGATCGGTCGAGACACCAGTGGCAAAGAGGCCCTTGGAAGCCACGGCCAAAGAACCTCCCAGGTCGACTGGATATGAAGATTTAGAAGGCTAAGACATGGGTGAAGTGGCGTAAGGGGGAACAAGGGTACGTACCCATACTAGCGATAGTCCCGCCATGGAGAATGCCAAGACGGTTCTGGTAGGTACTTGAAGAGTCAGGTATCGGATTTCTCGCGGGTGTAGGAAGGAAGATAGGATATATAGGAGGCAAGAGCATGTACCGTGTGCTCCTTTTTGATATCTAGCTCAAAATTGACGGTACCGGGCCGGGCAGCTGTGACGCGGAGCTTGGGGATGTATTAGTATGTCCTTGCTGTGTGAATAAATTATTCGGGAACATTGATAATATAGAACAACGAAGATGAAGTAAAGGTAGACTCATGACGTACTACGAGAGGCGATAGAAAAAAGGAAGGAAATCTCGAAAGATGTCTATGTCAAGAACATATATTCGAAGGAAAAGAAAGTCGTACACTATCAAGCAATCTAGAATTCCATAACAATCAGTGACAATCCTCCAAACGATATGATGTGCATTTACTACCTAGGTTCTAGCCCCGAATTTGCCCTGAACGACTCCCAAACCTACGGAACTTAGCGCTGCTTGAAGCAACAAGCCTTATGGGTCATTCTTATACCGATCTGACGAATTTGAGGGCAGCCATGTAGGAGGGCCTTACGAACACCAGTTCTGATGTAAATGCACTGCAGCACCTTGATAATGGAGAAAGCGGAGTTAGTACTTCGCCGGGTAGCACTTGTGAATTTGGCGACCGCTAAGCCCTTGCATGACTACTGTACAACCGATTTGAACAACAATCCTGTGTCGTTTTTCGCACATCCACAGCATGATTGACAGACAACAACAGTTCAATCAAAGGGGACTCTACCGTCTCTTACGAAGATGTCGGTCTCTTCTCTTCGGTCTTTTGAGTATCTGGAAAAGCTTCCAGGTACTGTCTTTAACCGACTATACAAACAGCCTTCAACAGCCCTGGCTATCTTCAGGCGCATGCTGCCTCATCTGGGTACGTTGAATTGTGATCATACAGTTGCTTAATGAGCTTGCTGAACGAAGCAGCGAAGAGCTTTGTTATGGCCCTGCTGTACATCAGCTCTCCATTACCGGAGAAGGATCTAGAGTCATGGGTACGACCCGGCAGCAAACGGTACGCATACAAGGGAACATGAAGGATAGGTCTGATGCTTTTGAAGGGAAAGGGACTATGCTTTGGATGTACTTTCACGCCTACACATCCTGAGTGCGGTAGTAGACCCTGGGAAACCTCGAGCCTACGGCCTTACTAAATCTTTCGTTGCGTCGTTGCGCCTGGCGTTGACGGGGGGAGGAGATCATAAATCCTTTGGGGTACCTTGCAGCATTCAAGGCGAAGAATTCATCTCTATCCAAGAGCTTGACGAGTTCGCGCGGAAACAGTGGGAAGGCGTCCTTGGCTACATGGTGGGAAGCACAGGCATAAGTCTGAGCGATGAGGGTGTCAAGCTTAGCCAAGGAGTCAGAACTTTGTTGCAGATAGGTGGGTTAGTAGAGGCTAAAGGCAGACACGTGGCGATTACAAAAGATGGCTTTGCCTTTATTCTACAAGAAGTCAATGCGCAGGTGTGGACGATCCTCGTCCTTTACCTCGAAAATGCCGAACAAGTACGTCCAGCTCCGTTCAATACCTCTCGCAAGCTCCTCTGTCCTTCTTGTATTCCATATCCCACTAACATTCTACCAGTTAGGTATGGATTCGGTCGACGTCCTCTCGTTCCTTTTCATGCTCGGCTCCCTCGAACTTGGCCAATCCTACTCCAAAGCCACCCTCACACCCACCCAATCCCAAATGCTGCTCGACCTCGGAGACTTTGGCATAATCCTTCAACCCACCTCAGATTCCCCCTCCTTCTACCCCACCCGCCTCGCCACAACCCTCACCTCCGACGCCGGTGCCCTCCGCAGCAGCGCCCTTGCAAATGTTTCTCCCAACGCTCTCACGTCCGCCTCCAGCGATGGAAGCAAAGGGTTTATTGTCGTTGAGACAAATTATAGAGTTTATGCATACACCTCGAGCCAACTGCAAATCGCGATCCTACAACTCTTCGTCCGCCTCTCCACCCGCTACCCGAATATGGTCTCGGGCAAAATTACCCGCGACTCCATCCGCCGCGCTGTCGGCATGGGCATCACCTCCGAACAGATCATCTCCTTTCTCACTACGCACGCGCATCCGCAGATGATCAAGAAATCCCCCTCGACAATCCTCCATCCCACCGTCGTGGATCAAATCCGCCTGTGGCAGATTGAAGGAGAAAGAATGAAAGCGACAACAGGTTTTCTGTTCAAGGAGTTTGGTTCGCTGCAAGAGTGGGAAGGCCCATGCAGGTATGCCGAGGAGATCGGGGTGTTGGTGTGGAAGAGCGAGGCGAGAAGAATGTTTTTTGTGACGAGTCATCAGCAGGTGGCGGTTTGGTTGAGGAACCAGAAGAACAAGCGGTAGAAGAGATTGGAGCAAGGAGTTTCCTGGAGTCTGGGAATCTGGCTGGGGAAAGGGAGGCTAGGTTTAGCATACAAGGTATGGCGCGAGTTTTCTATCGGGGATATTTGTTTGAAAAGACGAGACTTCACTGGGTTCTATGCTCGATCTATCGATGCATGGTGGCATTTTGCCTTATGGACTTTCATCGCTATTCCCTCCAACCTTTGTTGCCCCCTTAACCTGTAGTCACGTAGCTGCTAAAGTCACCAGCACGAATCGAACCACGTTCCTCCATTCACGGAAGCACTGTAGAAGAAATTCTTCGAGTCGATTACTAGAAGGCGGTAGAAACGACATGAAGTACTTGCGGAGATCACCATACGACTAAAGTATCCACAAACCCCATGAGGTAGGCTACCCGTCCGCAATTCCCTAGACCTTCTCAAAACCCGCCCTTCTTCTTCCCGCCAGTCAACCCCAGCTTCTCAAACACCCCCTTCTTATCCTTAACCGCATTCGCCAATCCCTCATCCGCAACAGTCCTCTTTTTCAGCACCCCACTGATAATCTGCCCCGTTTCCTCGCGCTGCCAACGGCTGTCAAAGGCTCGCTTGAACTCAGCAAGGGATTTCTTGGCTTCGAGGGTCGTGCAGAGCGCGTAAAGGTCGGTGAAGGCGCGGCTGTAGCGTAGGTTGTCGTTGTGCATGGGGTGGGAGGCGCTGGTGCGGGGGGAGGCTTCGAGGAGGGCTTCGGTGCGGTAGCGGTCCGAGAGGGAGGTCAGGCGGCCGAGCCAGGTGCTGGAGGGGAGGGGCTTGGAGATCTGGGTGGGTGGGTGTTAGTTTTGGGGTGGTTTGGGGGGAGTAGGTGAGTGGAGAACAAGAGAAGGGGTGGGAGGTACGATAGGAGGTGGGAGATGAGAGCGAAGGGCAACTTGAAGAGGAGGGTGGGAGAACCACGAAAATCATGGGTAAGACGAAAAGACACAGGACATGATGACATGGTTCGAAGAGTGAAAGACAAGGAAATAGGATATGGTTAGCAGAAGCTGGGTGAGGGACTTACTGCAGCCGGATTGAACGCAAGAGTGTCGTCCGAATCGTATTCGAAGCCTATCTCATCCTCTTCCTCGACGCTACCCACTCCAATGCTTCTCTCTCCCGGCACAGGCTCTATAGCTGCTGAATCCTTCTTTACTTGATCGGACTCTGATCCTGCCAAGGTAAGGTTGCGAAAGTTGCGGTTTTTCTTGGTTGGGGTTGCGTCCATCTGCATAGCCTGCTTAGCAAGTTCATATTTGCGTCGGTCCTCGTCGCCCATGAAGGTGTTGTCAGAGCTGTCATCAGGGGGCGCGAGTGGCATGGAGTAGTTTCGAGGCAGGCTAGGACGGCTAGGACGGCGACCTACTGGCTTGTATTTCCAATCATCCAACTCAGGCATTGCCATCGCGGGTTGAGAGAGCGGAGGTGTTGTCTCTTCGTTTGTCTTTAATGACGGGTGTCCGAGACTCCAAGCTAGTACCTTGTCTTCGAGGTCTTTGGCAGTATCTGGTGGGGACGGAGAGGCAGCTAGGGTGATGGGTGTACTGGTTCGCTGTCCGTCTTCCTCCATGATAAGCCTGGGCAGGGCGCGCTCGGTGTTGGCAGCCTTCTCCGCAAATGTGCGTTTTTGAGTAGGTGTTAAAGGGGTCAGGGTTGAGATCTCCGAGACTGAGCTCAAGCGGTGCTTGACGCGTGGAACAGGAGGTGGAGTGTGTTTCTGACCTTGCTGCATGACTACGCTTTCACGACGAGCGGCGCTGCTGGTGGTCGGACGCATGAAGCTAGGGATGCGAGGTGAGCCAGCCTGGCCCAGATTGCCCATGGTGCTGCTGCGAGGCAGTGGTGGATTGATGGGCATCATGAGGCCGTGATGCTTGATCTGCACTCCAGAGTCGCGACGTTCTTTTGGGTTTGGTGGGTCGACAGGGGCAGTAGTGTTGTGGTGTTGGTGCTGATTCTTGAAGAACGGGGTTGAGGCTAACCGCTCAGAAATCTTACGGCTGGGTTTGATCGCGGGTGGCGGCGAGGCTCCATAATTGCTGAGCCCATTTCCATTGCCGGGCGTGTTATGCTTGGAGAACGCACCGAAACTGGCAAAGAAAGACGAGCTGCGAGGGATTCCAGACGCTGTCGGCAAACGCGAGTTTTGATAGATATTACTCGAACTTTCCGAATGTGAAATGTTGGTCGCGGTACGACGACGACCAAAGTGATTGCTTGCAAACTTGTTCAACGTTTCGGAGAATGAAGACTTACGACGTGCATGCTCTGGAGGGGGAAGGCGTACATCGTCCTCGTCGTCCTCGTTTATGGTCGCCGACATGATGACGTTGGCGTTTTTAGCGAGATATGGAGGTGAAAGAAAACTTCACTTCACAAGACAGTGTGAGTGTTAATATGAATCAACCTGGATTAACTATACTGCGAAATAGGCGAGGCGCCTAGTAATTCCATTGATGGCTGCTGTATATAGCACCATCATCCTCTACGTGAGTTCTTTCCTGTCACCGATGGGCCTATACCAGTCCGAAGCCTACTAGCCACGCCTCCAGTGCGAATGGCATGCAAGTTCTCCAAGAAAGATTCAGCAGCCTGCTCCTTGATTCAGTGGACGTACTCCTCACTTCCCTCCCTGTTTTGCCTAGTTAGTTTGGCAGATATTTCGATCACGGCGCTGTCTAGTGGGCGTTCAACATGTTCCGCTTGTTGTCTTTGCAATTCACGTTCGTACTGTTCCTATATTGATTGAAAGGTCCAGTCAAAGCTCAAGATAATATTTACATCTGCTTTCTGCAGAGATATTCCAGGAAGTGGTAAGCCATCATTACCTCGATGACAGGAACTAGCCCCTAGCTTTGAAGCAGACTTGTACGCCTGTTAGGCCTCTCGGAAGTACTAAAATTACCCTATATAAAAACTTCAACGAGGAGGGCCCACAGAACCCCCAATGGCTTCCTGCAGGTTCGCTGAAAAATGTTAGGGATAAGTTGTACATGCGCTGTAAGAGAGCTTCGAGGTTCGGGAAGTATCGAATATTGGGGCTCAGCCCAAACAAGTACTTACCTAACATCTCATGTCTCGCCCCCAGCTGCAAACTGAAGGACATAGGAGATATGTGTATGGAGCAATGTTACCCTCTTTTCAACACTTAGAGCTCCAACATTTCGCTACCTTACACAGCGTTTTTATTGTGATATGTTATCGTGTTCGATGGAGTATATACTCTCCATTCTCATACTACGCCCTTTCCCAACTACTTTCTTCGGTCTCTTTCCCAATAACCTCAACTCCAAAATCTCCATCTGCTAGTAATAACCATGGATGATGCCTCAGATGCAATAGCCAAGTATGTATATTCTCCCTCTCCACCATCATAAGTAATACTACTGATGTAGAGTGATAGAACTTCCTACTGAGATCCTCGATCAAATTTCGGAGTAATTGAGCTTCTTCGATAGAAAATTTCTTTAAATCGTATCTAAGCAGATATAATTTCTCACGGGCTCGCTCAAATGTCCCGATCCGCTATCATGGATTATGCACATATGTTGGACAGCCTATAACACAGGCATTTACGACTATACGGCCCTTGACCCGGAGCAGATTATCGACACCTTGAACGGGATAAATATAGAGCTTGGCAAGTCAGAAATTGGTTGCATTGACAATCTAAAAGCGCAAGCTGTCTCAATGAGGTATTGTTCCAAAGATATCTGGCATCTATATTTCACGGAGGAGCAGCGAAGTGAACTTCACGAAGGAACCGGGGATCATTTGCTGACACTCGACACTTTCATGCTCTACCACGTTCGAGAATATGCATGGAAAGCATATTTACATAAGGGAAGGCAGATGGAATCGTTTGGCATTGCGGAAAATGGCGCCAAGGATTGTACGGAATTCGAAGCGTGGGGGCAGGTACAATGTCCGTGCCATGTTGTAGCGGCCGTGCTGTCAAAGAAGTGGTGGAGGTAGAAGGATTTCTTGGATCGGGGGTATACCGAATCTTTGTTGAAATTAGACTAGGTGAGCTTCGCCTCCTCAAAGGATCCATTCTCGCCATCCTAACAGGTGGTGGCTAGAAATTTGAGTCTCGGTGATAAGTATCACGCATTTACCTACTTATCAGATCAAACATCACAGTCCCTTCCAAACCTAACAAATGCAAATGCCCTCTACCTGCCAAGGCAATCAATCTGTGTAATACTTTATGATTGAGCATACCATGTTAGTGATGTAATCTCACGATCCTCGGTCTTTGACTACGTTCTTCATTCAGGACCTAACTTTTTGGTATGGCGAAGTTTCGGTATCCCCAGCAAACACCCTCACCGCTAATGTTCGACGAAGGAGCATTAGGTCAATCAGTTCTAACACAGATGTATGGATTTATTGCCATGGCAGTGAACCGATATAGCAGGCAAATAGATACTGTTTTTTGATCAATCAAAACTAAAAAATCTAGAGCCAATATGGAGCACTCATTAGCCGAAATGCCACCGTAAGCACAACCATATATCGGGCATCAGCGCCATCACGCTTACATCATCCAGCTCACCAACCTTGACCCCCCTGGAAAAACTCCCCACCCATTTCTTCCGGCTCATTTGGAACCGCCTAGCTCTCTTCGACCAAGTATCCCTCTCCCACACCTCCAGATCCATCTCTGACAACCACCCCCAACCTCCAATGCCCCAACCAACTATCCTGCCTCCTATAAAAGATCCAGAAAGCTCACAACAACCCCAACCCCGACTACGCCGCCATCTGCCCCGAAGATCTCCTCTCCATACTCAATAACATCGAAGGCTGCCCCAGCCGCCGAGCCGACTCTGAGAGCCTCCGGGGGTCTAGGGAGAAAGAACATAACCACCCTGTACCCGAAAGGGGCATACACGGCCGACATCTTCTTCGAGACCTACAACCCGCTACAGTACTGCCTCGAGCACGCAGACGATGTGTTTCACACCCGCTCGCTGGGCTTTTTCAAGCTGCACGATATCCTTGAATACGCTATGCAAGAAGGGTTCCGAGCAGCGAATGAGGGGGGCGGATGCAGGATCGCGCTAGGTCGTATCTGCGGTGCCAGTGCACGACACTATTGCCGCGAGGCGATGGGGAGGGGGTCTGATGGATAAATGGGAGATGGGACGTTATGCTGAGGCACATAAGCAGCAGATGTGGGGTAAGGGATTTCTACGTTTTTTCGTGTTGTGGGGGTTGGGTTATGGAGACTGACTGTTGGGGGAGGGGGATAGATGATTGCCATGAGGCGGGGCTTTGGAAGGTGGAAGTTGGGTGTCTGTTATTGGAAGTGATTGGTGTGAGGCTTGTGGGTGTGGTTTTTTGGGGGATTGAGTGGTGGGGGAGGTAGGGGTCTGAGGGAGGTTGGGTTATGGGAAGAAGGGATTATATTTGGTTCTGGACATTGTTCGTGCATGGTGGTGATTTAGCAAGTGATGGGAGCATGGGGAACGGTGGGATAGACGATGCATAGAAAGATTTCAATTTGCTTGCAATTTGTTTTTCGTGCTGGTAGAAACGGACTGAAATGTTTGAGGCTTGTGGGAATGATTCGTTTGCATGTGTATTCTTTGCTATGTATATGATGGTATGTGGCTTCCCCCCTTAGAAATCCGAAACCAACCTCTGCTCTTCTAGGAGCGCGATCAAGCACCTTTGTTTGCCATGTCTGTTAAAGAAAACAGATTGATCTGTCGGCTATCAGCTACAGTACGGTAGAATGACCCACAAGAGAGATCTTATGCAATCACTGATCTTCCCCCTGTTTGTTAATAAATATCGTGTGCGTTTTCGCAAAAAGGAAAAATTGAGCACTTTTTGTGCTTTTAACTGAGTCTGTTCGAGATTCCCACTTTTGAGGTTACGTTCAATTGGTTGGGTAGTATTCTGGGGAAATGCAGATTCGGTCTCCTCCGCTGTTGGAAAGTCATGAACTATATATGAATGCCATTACCTCGAGACTATCATCATCATCCCTGTAGCGCTATCCTGTGAATGAAATGGGTACTGATCAGGAATCCATTGATCGTTTCCATGGAACCGCACACCTGCAGCTAATGCAGTTCATAGACCCTAAAGCACGTCCCAGGTCATCCTCTGCATCGCAGACGCACGCCACGATTTGTCGTTGGCAACTTCAATTTTCTCAATCTCCCAACCCTTTTTACTAATATACACCATCTTAAACCTCTCACAATCATGTAGCCATCGCAACTCCAGCGAAACTTTGGCCTTCACCATGCGCGATATTTTCTTCTCAGTTCGCGGGCCCCACTCCCGGTCTGTAAGTCTGAGACGTCTCGGATCTCGCGGCTGCAACGAAAGGCGCACGATTCGAAGTTTGGGAAAAGCATTATCTAGAAGCGCGTTTGGGTCTTCCAAGGGGAAATTCGAGTAGCCCTCGAGGTGTTGGAGGCTGATGGAGGTGATGTTATTGCGCCACTCGGGGCTTTGGAGTCTGCAGAAGCTAGTGAAAGCAGTATATTCCATGACTTCGAACATGAGATTAGAGGGAAGCACCACGAAGAAGGCGAGATGATAGAGGTGATTGACAAGCGTGAGCGATAGTAGCTTTGGCGGTAGCGGAGTCAGAGGGATGACAGGGATTTTGCTATCGATGTCGTCGTCTTGGACGGTGCGATCATGGCAAGATATATGATTTTGCAATATGGTGGAAGGAACGTCCGAAGACCGAGGCAGTTTTCTCCTGGCCAAAAGCTCAAGTCATCTGAGACGAAGGGTAATAGTATATTCGATTCGGGGATTTGAGGGTAGATGGAGAACAACTACGAAGAATCAATCATAACGCAAACGGAGAAAAGCATCCTACACCGTAGCAACGTCGATCTCAAGGAGTGGATCAGAAGATATCAGAAGACCGTTAGCTACCGCGCTCTTCTTTCTTCGAAACCATCAGCTACCCAACCACGCCATATGCGAACAGTGCTCAAGGATATCTGACCAACCCCTCTCAACTCCCCAGCGCCTTCCAACTAAAGCGGCACAATTCATTCATCATCACTGTCCTCTAAGACAGCTCTCAGCTGGCGGCTTCGCGGTACAGTTATAGAAAAGTTCTCGTCATTCTCGTCATCTGTTGGGTCTTGGTTGCCGGAAGCTAGCGCGTTCTTATGAGTCAGACCTCTCTTCAAAGGACCTGCAGTCGGAAATGGTAAGGCGTTCTCGTCGTCAGATCCGCCCCATAGGACATCGAAATCTGTAGCGTCTTTCGTTCCCGCTTCGTCGTGTAAGGGAACGGTATTCGCCGTCGTGTCTTTCAAGACCTTCTCTTGGGACGAAGCAATATGCGGCGATGAGAGTGGCGTATCCTGGGACTCATCCTCGCTGCTGACCGAAACAGCTCGACTCGATGGCAAAGATGAGGCCTCATCCATCTGTTCATCGTCTTCGGAATCCGAATAGAACGCAGAAATCTTGCTTTTCTTCCCTCCACTCTCAGGACCAGCATCACTCTTCCTCTTCTTGTTTCCCCTGTCACTGCCATCCTTACCTCCTTCCACCCTCCCCACACTCAAAGCCTCAAGTACCTTCGCCGCATGCGCCTTCCTTCTCTCGTCTTCTTTGCGGAAAAACATTAGATCCCCCTCTTCACCCTCTCCATCACTATCAATCACAAATTCTGCACTCTTGATTTTTCTACGCCTCTCCAGGTCACTTTCTAATTTAGCTTTCCTTCTAGCCTCCCTTATCTCGTCATCTAAGCCGTCTTCGTTGTTTGAATGTCTCCGCTTGAGCCTAGTTTGCTTTAGCTCGTCGAGTGCGGCCGATTTGCGGTTGGTATTTGTTGGACCCCCTCCCCCGGGGAAAAGGAAGTCCTCTTCGCCGTCCGTGACAATGTCGTCGCCTTCTGAGTCATCGTCGTAGGCGGCACGACGGCTTGGCTTTCTCCGAAGCATTTCTTCAGCGCTAATGGGATCATCCTGTCCATAATGCATGACTGGATTGTTGCGATGCTTCTGAATTGCATCGTGAGTCTCATGTAGTTCCCGTGCCGCGATGGCGGACGGTATGATCCAAGAAACGCCAGGCTCATCGTCGGCTCCCAACCGTTCGAAGCCTGCCAAGGTCATGAGGAGGCGCAGCTTGTTATCTTTGAACATCGCGATTCTCCGTTCTTCGGTGTCCGGCGTCACCACTAAAACTGTCAGTATATTATCAAATTAACCAGCTACACTCAGCTTACCGACTGAGGGCGCCTTCGAGGGCGTGCCTGGCTCTTCGGCAACAACTTGTTCAATCTGTCTTGCCACAGCCTCCGCTTCCCAGCTTTGTCGCTCCGTAGCTGCAGACGAAACAACCTTTGCAACCCAATCCACGGCAGCAAGGTTATCTTCATACAAAACGGCTATTGCCACTCCTATTTGTTCTTCTTTTGTCATCGCACCCTTGACCTCTAGAACGGCCGGTGCTCTGGGCTTCGTCGAGATTGTCTGCTTCTCATACCCATATTCTAGGTAATACACTGAAGAATTGATCTTGCTGAACAGCATTTCCACTGCAAGCTCAGGTCGTTGTCCGAGCTTCTTGATCATTCTCTTGATCAATTGTCGTATCAGCTCATCCCAATCTTTGAACATCGGACCTTTCGGATCGAGTCCCTCTGGACCTTTGATCATTCTGTTGAACAATGCGATAATGTCGATTCGGAAAAGCATGACGCTCAGCTCTTGCTTAAATGCAACTCTAAAGAAATATCGGTGAGCTCGCTTTAGCTGCTCTGTATTGAGATCATTGTAATACTTTGTGAAGGTGACGAACGTGTCGATGCAGGCCTGTGTCGTGAATTTAGATGCAAAGCGGGAAAAATCAAACTTGCGTTCCTTGGACACCCTTTCCGCCTCGGCTACATCCTCCGCCTCCGAGGCATCACCTTCATATTGATTGGAGTCAGCATTGTCAGTGACCGCGGCTTTTTTCTTCCTCCTAGTTCGCCGTCGTGACCGGACCTGCAAGTCAACGTTTTCTTTTGAGTAGCGCTCAAGCATGCGAAGGAAGACGTGTGAGAGCTCGGTGCAAGAGTCGAGGTATCCAAATCCTTGGTCCTTGTAGCCTCGAAGAATAGCTATAATCCTGTCATGTGTGGTTTCTTCGTAGAAGATACGGTTTTGTATGTTCTCTGCGATTTCTTGGTCTTCTTCCAGTGGCGAATCCGCCATGTCCTGAACAATCAAGAGTGTCTGGGTGAAACACCGGTTCCCAGCTTGGACATCTCGCCACAACTTCATATCCAACCGATCTTGCATGAAGCGATTTAGAAGTATGAATGTTTCCTGATTTAGAACACTCGCAATCAAGGCGAAGCTCTCAGCTTCGAAATCAGTCGCAATCTTCTTGTTCTTTTTGTGTGCTTCCGTCTGTTTCCTCCGACGGACACGCTCAGCTTCGAGGAACCAAGAGATCAGGTAGAAGAATTGCTGCGTATGAACCTCGAGAACTCGATCTGCCTCACGCTCGATGGCTTTGCGTATGTGGCTGAACAGGGGATTGAAGCTCGAATCGAGAAACTCTTCAACGAACAGGCGGAGATGTTCACGCGCTGAATCTGTGAGTGGCACTGGTAGATCAAAGCGATCTGTACTTTGATCGGCATCTTTGGTTCGCTGTTTAGGCCGATTCCACTTTTTTGACGAGTCCATCTTCTTTAGTGTATTTTGGCTGTTGGTTAAAATTTCTTGACCCGAGACCGTGGACATTCGAGCATCGTCGCGTTTGACCCAGATCATGGTTCCGAAGCGGTTGTGCCTTGTAGGTGCATGTCTTGCGTAATCTCTATGCATGCCCGCCTCCTTTGCTAGTAGACCTTTCAACTCGTCCGTATTCTTCACACCCAATTGAGGTTTATCCATGAATAGCGTTTCAACGTCGACACCTTTGAGGAGATGAAAGAGAAACTCCATAATCACCATGTCCTGGGTATTGAAGTCTTCACCCATATTTGATGAGATTGTAAGCAGTAGAGCGAGGACATCTTGTTGGTGGAAAGCATCTATCGTCGCGGACCTTGACACCACGCTCTCCTTTTCGTTGATTGATAGATTCTCTGCTGGTGAGATCATTGCAACGTTTCGGAAAAAGTAAAGAAGTAGCTTGATAATCCCTTCATCTCGAGACCCTCGATCCCCCATTGGTAGTGCTATCGAGGGAAGACCAATACGCACTGCGGTCCGGAGAATACATTTCGAGTCATGCTCTAGGATTGCGCGTTTATACGAAGTTTGAGCTAGCTGAAGATATGGGACATGGCGGTGATGATTGACGGTCATTTGCATATCATTTTTCTCGATTGGCCATGTCAATGGTACAAGAAGCTCCACTAAAAGTCCGGATATCAGCTATGAATTTTAGATCGTAGAAATATACGAACAGCATGCCAATGCGATCTTTGACTTTAGCTTGTCTTCCGTTGCTTCCTCTGGCCAAGTTGCTAAAATCTCCAGTAGATCTCCATTGACAAGATTTGCTTCCGCAAGGCAGCGTGCGACATCAAGCCTGTTCGCTTTCTCATCGTGCAGTTTCAACCATTTCTTGAGGTCCTTGAGACATGCTAGTGCATCATCTCCCAATACATATCGGCCGTCCTCGTCGCCGCCAGTTCCACCAAGCTATCGCCTTTTCTTAGCTACAATTGCCCTTTAGAAACATATCTAACTTACCGCAGATACAAGACTATAGACATATGCGCGGACCTCTGGGTCCACCGTCCTGTTCGACGAATCTTCCCAATCCATTGCTGTTGGTGAGTTTCGATGTACGCAAATACTCGCCCCAAATCAACGCGTCTTCGTCTGACGCGACGGTTCCGCAAGGCGTGATTGCCGAGGCACGATCAGGTCAGCCCTACGATTGACATCCTAGTGGGATGAAGAACGTTTGCTCATTACTTTATGTCTCTGCCAGTGGTCAGACATCAAATCTATCATGTTGGTTTTAGGAGGTTCTGTAAGGCATTGCAGTCGACTCTATCATGCTGCCCCTCGACGGGCCTTTAGCGCAAGCTCAATGCTTGCAGCAGCAGAAATCAAAAGACTAGGAGTTGTCGGAGCTGGTCAAATGGTGCGCCTCCAACCGCAGGAAACTCAGTAGAGCCTTCGACAAGACATATGCTGATTCAAGGAGGTCAGGGTCTAGGCATTGCGCTCGTAGCGGCCCAAAGAGCGCAGGTGCCAGTCACTCTATTGGATAGCTCTCAAGCATCGATAGACAAAGGCTTGAAGTTTGCAGGTCTTCGACCCATGCTCGACAAGACGACGGGGCCTTCTGACAATGGGCACAGATAAACTCCTAGAAAAAGACGTCTTCAAACAACGCATTTCCCAATCCGATGCCACCACCGCCCGCTCCCGCCTCACCACAACCACGAAAATGGACGATCTCTCCAACGTCGACTTCGTCATCGAAGCCGTCCCCGAAATCCTCTCCCTCAAAACCCAAATTTTCTCCCAACTAGCCAAAATATGTCCTTCCCACGCCATCCTCGCTACAAACACCTCCTCAATCTCCATCACCAAAATCGCTGCCTCCACAACCACTGACCCCAAAGACCTTAGCGCGCCTTCACGAGTCATAAGTACGCATTTCATGAACCCCGTTCCGATCCAAAAAGGCGTAGAAATCATCTCCGGCCTCCAAACCTCCCAAGCAACCGTCAACACCGCCCTAGAGTTCGTAAAGAAAATGGGCAAGATCCCCTCGCAATCTGCGGATTCCCCCGGCTTTTTAGCAAACCGTATATTAATGCCTTACATCAACGAAGCCATCATCTGTCTAGAGACTGGCGTGGGCGCGAAAGAGGACATTGATAACATCATGAAAAATGGGACGAATGTACCCATGGGCCCGCTGCAATTGGCGGATTTCATTGGCATAGATACTTGCTTGGCGATTATGGAGGTGCTGCATGGGGAGACGGGGGATGGGAAATATAGGCCTGCGGTGTTGCTGAGGAAGATGGTGGATGCTGGGTGGTTGGGGAAGAAGAGTGGGAAGGGGTTTTATGATTATTGAATAGTGAAAATAAATTGTCATATACTTCTTGTCTCAAGCTTTGCGACTAACGTGGAAGTATTGGAAGGGTTGAAAGAACTGACGTGACGGTTGATCAGGTCAATGACCAAGACATGATCTTACGAGTTTTCCAATCACAGCCCATCATGCGGCCATAGTGATATTGACCATTCCAATCTTACAAAAAGAAAAACAAAATCCACTCATTCAATCCCATCCAACTCCATTTCCTCCTCCTCCGGCTGTTCCTCGCCCTCTCCCCCCTCCTCCCCATCAACCTCCATCTCTACATCCCCGACCCCCTCCACAACCTCCCGCGCCACCACATCATCCCCTCTTTTCAAAGCCTCAACCTTCGCCTTCGTCATCTCAAAAACATACTGCCCCAAATGCTCCACCCCCGCCATTTCCGTCTCTTCCACCTCATCATCCACGCCCCTTGTCGCAGGGAACACCTCCCCTGTTGTCAGCAGCAACGTGTCAGGACGCTGTAGGAGGATGCTAAAAGCCTGTTTGAGTTCGTGACAATGCTCGAAAACGCTGCGCCGGCCTAGGATGTACAGGCCCAGACGCGCGCGGGAGAGCGCGACGGTAAGGCGGCGTACGTCGCGGAGGTAGCCGGGGCGGGTGGTGCGGGTTAGGGAGAGGATGACGTCTATCGCATTGTTAGCATCACGGCTACCAAGCATATCACCCTAGGTGGGAAAAAGTACAATCGTTCTGCTCCCCTTGGTACTTATCTACTGTTGTAACAATCCTCGGCAGTCCAAATAATCTATTCTTGGCACACCTATGACCCAGCACATCCCTAATCAAGGCCCTCTGTCCCGCATAGGTCGTTAAAATCGAGATCTTGGACGCCGGATAGCCCAGCAGGCGCATATACTGATAAATCGCAACGGCATATTCCGCTTCCCCAAGATTTTGGAAGAAGTGGGGGGAGGGCTGCGATTCTCCGTTGTTTTTGTAGTCGGGGACATTGATGAATTGGTACTCGTATTTGAAACCGGCGTTGGCGGTTAGAAATTCTGTGGAGGTAAGAACATTGGGGAGATTCTCGAGTTTTTGGTAGCGCCATTTGTAGAGGTATGCGAGGCTCGGTCGTGCGCGGCCTTGGGCATCGAGATTGACTGTTGGGACACCCAGTCTTACTAAGCGGAGGAAGAGACTTTGTTCGAGGTTGGCAGATTGGCGGAAGGCGAGGTTCTGGACAATTGGGGAGTTTTGGAGGTGATCGCCGCAAAGCACGACTCTCTGGACCGGAATTTCACCGTTTTTGGGGTTCTGAAGGGCTAAGGGTATAAAGTTCTCGATTTCGGTAATTTGAGCGGCTTCTTCCATAACTACGTTATCGTAGTGGAAGCCCAGGTCGGAGATTTCTTGCCGGCGCATGGCGGCGTGGGTGGATGTCATCGCGATTATGCGAGCTTCTTTGACCATGAGGTAATTGGTTTTGTCTTTGGCAGTGCGGAGGATCTCAAAGGGGCGGATGTCTTCGAGCTCGGTGAAGATTTTGTCAATGTGGCGTTGGCATCCTTTGGCTATGTCTAGTACAGTCTCTCTGGATGCACCCGGCGGGAAGAGAGGCTGGGGTGCGCTTTGAAAATAGTGATGAAAGGGAAACGAAGATACTATATCTGCGGTGCTAGATTCTGTGCTATCGGCCGTATCCCAGAATTTGGACCACGCAGGGTTAATGTATACTGAATTGAAGTAGCCAGCCGTCTCGCAAGAGTTGCCGTGAGCGCCTGGTGCCCCGAAGTTTGCAGCCAGCCGATCTACCTCAGCCAGGTAGTGTGCTCGGTTATCAAGAAATGACTCGACTCGACCGTATTTGCCATAGTTTGCATCAGTTTCGAGGTCTTCTTCGCCATGACCTAGACGCAGTAGATGTCGGCCGTCAATGTCGAGGTCGACAATCTTCTGAAATAATTGGTTCAGCGCTTGATTGCTATGGGCAATCAGCAATGTCCTCTGCTTTGGAAAGTCGTGATAGATATTGCTGATGATCTGCGTCGCTACATCGGTCTTACCGGTGCCCGGGGGTCCAACAATCACAGTGAGACCGGGCTGGGTCCCAGAGACAATTGCGTTGACTTGAGCTGGAGTGAAGCGGATTCGATTCAGCCTCGGTGCATCATATGGATAAGGTCCATTATTTGGTGAGCGATAGGTGGATACTTTGACCGTCTCTGAAGTTTGGGAAACTGTCTCAGCCTCGTCACGTCGCCGCTTCTTTGAAGGTTTAAGGACAGCGGAATTAGCACCAGATGAGATCTCTAGGACATAAGGAGGTCCAAGGACTCCATTCTGGCTGCCCTGGGGTTCGATGGTCTGCAATACTATCAGCTCCAAACAGATTTGTGGGATTCGCAAAAGACATGCCTTGCCAGGAAAAGACTCGGTTAGATGCTGCCAGTCAAGAAACGTATCACGAAAATCGACAGTCTTGAGGGAATTCTCAAGTCGAGTATACGAGGCTCCAGTTGGATCGCCGTATCCCAGAAATACTTCTTGCAGCCAAGCTGGAACTGGAACATCAGATAAAGCTAGATTTTGAATCGTTTCCAAGATCTTCTTGAAATTGTTCTCACGTCCCTTCCTTCGAACAATAACATTGATGGTGTCATACACATCAGGCTTGTCTTTGGTCTTTCGTTCAAGGTCCAATTTATATTCAACAGCATCCAGGTTGACAATTAGCCGTTTCAGGCGCGGCTGCCTGCCGCCACCGTTCATCTGACCGTTGGGCATCTCTCGTAATGAGCGACCATTCTCATCCTGCAGCTGCACCACCTCTGCTGTGCGCAGAAAGCGGAGTTTCTGCGCGTGAGTGCCGGCTTTGGCTGAATGGCCGTTCGTTAATTTCCGAGAAACGTCAAAAGGTTGTATAGCTAGTAAGTAAACGACATCATCTGGTCGAAGAGCTTCCCACTCTTTACGGACAGAATCAGCCAGTCTGCTGATGTCGAGCGCAATTTCAGCCCGAACATACGCAGGAGTGGTGTGTCCTACCTTTGCTGAAGCTACTTCAAGTATGCTGATATAAATCAGTAAAAAATTCCGATATTTCGGTTGAGTTACCAGAACTCACGCAGGCTTAGTTATAGGAATTGCCATCTTCGAAAACCCGTCGAATTGAGCGCCCGATCCCGTTTCTCTAGGTTGCAGCCGCTTGACAGTGTCTTCCATATCTTTTCTGATTTCGAAGAACGATTCGCACCGGTACAGAATAAAGGATCGCCAAAGGAAATCACCAACGCTAAGGTATTGAAGATTTAATTTAGGGATTGCGAGAGGTCGTGATCCATTGTATGAATCGTTGCGCAGCAGCGTTGGGTCGTACAATGTAGCTTCGGTAGGTACAACACTCAAGTCTTCCACAGACTCTTGAAACGTCTTTCTTTTCTCATAAGCCGACACCAAAACTTCCAGCAGAAGCTCACGGTTAGTCAATATCTTTGCCGTAGAAGGATAGCATGTCCGGAATCCTAGCAACGTGCATAGTTCTACAAGCTCCGCATCTGTCAGCTCCATCAAATGAGTCTCCAATTCCTGTCTGTGATCTAAAGCTCCATAATTCGAAAGTGCGAGAATCGTGAGTTTGGCCTTATAATGCTTTAAGGCTGTCCTTTGCAATCGGGCTAGCTCATCACAGTGCTTCTCATAGGCCTGAACCCGAGAATACTGAGTGCCTGAATTGTCATCAATGGCAAACTTCTCATAGTGACGAAGAAGAACAAAAAGATCACGCAAGAGTCCATTTTCTTCATTGTCGAAAAGTGGTGATATCCTAATAACAGGTAGAAGGTTCAAGTCTTGTACAAGGGTATTGACATATCGCCGCGTCGGTAGTTGACTTTCGAGATCCGTTAGGAATTCTATGAAACGCTCGCAGTATTGCAATTCATCTGAACGAACATCAGTAAGATCTATAGAGCTGAGCAGCGAATCTATTGAACTCACCTGCGGTTGAGCCTTGTAAGTGACTCATGAAGTCCAGCATCATAGAATACAACCATGACCGCTCAAATCGCAATCTGGCTTGCGAGATGTCATCCGCAGCTTCATATCTCTTCGTCGCGGCCCGCCATGCTTTTCTGAATTGCCCATGCTGCTCGAACCTTTGCTCTCGAGCGAGATCTGAAGCTAAATTATGCCATATTGAGATCGACACCAGTGGTGCACACTCCTTACGAACAAGGCCGTTGTCCAAAGATTGGAAGGCGTTGATGAGATAAGACAGCAGAGGTGTTCGGAGGATAATCGCCAACGTGCTGTCGATGCTCATTGATAATATGCGACGAAACAATGAAGAAAACCGTCCTGGATCATTTGCGAATACATCTACAATTTGTCAACATCTAGACCTCCTACGCCTATTGTCGGTTGCCTACTCCAGACCGGTAGATTCTCCCTGCTCTTGACAGTCGCAATCAGCGCAATAAGGAGGACGTGGTAATTTGTTGAATCTTCGGTGTAACCCGGCCATAGATAGCTTAAAAGCGTCAGTGATGATGATGATAGCTCAAAGTCGCAAAGGCCTACTTCTCCAAAAGTTGTAGATTCTCTAGCGTGACCAGTGATCGGAACTCGAAGTTTTTATTATCGAGTCTATCCCAGATATCCTTCTTGATGACTCCCGGTTTGACTTTCTTTAACTCAACCGACTCAGACCAATGCTTCCTCGCTAGTAAGATCCAGTGGTTCTCATCGTCAAGCTCTTCAACATTTGGTGCGTCGTCTCCTCCCAAGCCTCGACCTTGCGACATGATTTCTAGTGCTGTCCTTGGGCATCGGTTCGCATGTTTCGGTATGCTAGGTCAAAGACGCGATGCTACTCTTTGTGTGAGCCCACACATTCACCGTTGCTCGAATTTCAATGTTGACGCTAGAATTTCGTTTGTTGACATCGAAGATGTATTATAGCTAATAAAGCACGTAAATTGAATCAGATGTGGCTCGGCCCGCAGAGCCGCATCGCCTTTGAGGTTCCATTCTTCGGGTTAGGGAACCACAATAGGAACCACAACACTGATCGTGATTATCTTTTTGTCATCTATAAAGGCCACTCCCTCCAACCTTAGGGCAACCTCCGTCAATGATAGATAGATACACAGTCGTTCTAATGTCTTCGTAATGTCAAGCCTCGGGATATCCGCGGTGGAAGCCTATACAACAGAGCTGCGGAAGCTACTCACACGAGCCAAAACTGTCAAAGCGAACGGCGAGATTGAACCGGCCCTGACGATAGCGGAGTTTGACGGCGGTATTGAAGACCTGAGAAAGCTGTCTGAGAGTGGCATTACCGCGAACAATCAAACTCACTACGCAGCGATCGAGACTGCGTGTCGTAACAAATTTTACGACTTATTAGTAGGTCAATCAAAACACGAGTATCTCAGAAGATTGCTAAGTTGTCAAGGCATCAACATCGATAGATGACCCGTCCTTCAGCGAAATATGGAATATCCTCGATATCGTTCTTATCTTGTCCGACATAGGTAATTGAGAAGGACCACTTGTTGGAGTAATGTCGCAGCTGAAACAAAATCAGAGCAATGTGAACCAAGCCTTGTCTTTTGGCTGGTCGAAGAGCTCCTTGACAGTCAAACCCTAGATGGCTGTAGGACGGTTTTCGATTACCTCGACTCGCGGCGAGAGCGCATGACCGCTGTAAGCAGATTGAAGCCCCTCCCCGTACGATGGGCTTGCTGATGTCATTTTTACCCCAGAAACATTTCAAAAAGAAGGAACTTATAATACTCCGGTCGTGTAACGAGCTCCTGAGAAGACTGTCCCGGGCAGAAGATACTGTCTTCTGCGGGAGAGTTTTTATCTTCCTATTCCAGAGCTTCCCGCTTGGCGACAAAAGTTCTGTCAATCTAAGGGGAGAATATCACGTGGAAAATGTCACTACGCATGAAACGATCTCTACGAAGCTGGAGGAACATCAAGATGGGGGAATGAAAGTTGGCGAAGATGCTGAAGGGAGGGATCCGCAAACGGACGAAGCTTCCCAGACACCACAGGAACCAGGCAAGGACGAGAACAAGATTACCAAGCAGTCCGATGCTCCTACAAAAGCAGACAAATTTGATCCAGGTCGTACACAAGAGCCGGAAGCGGTGCCAGACATGGATACGCTCTACCCTATGTTCTGGTCTTTGCAGGACAGCTTTTCGACACCTACAAAACTCTTTGACAGTTCGCACTTCCGGTCGTTCAAGGGCGGCCTGGAGGCTACCATGCGCAAGTTCAAAGCAGTACAACAAGAACTACAAGATCGCGGTTCCACAAAGCTTCTAGACGAGAGTAAACGTGGCCTCAAACGGAAACGCAGCCATGCAGAAGACGAGTTATCAAGCAGTTTCAACCCAAAATATTTAACGAGCAGGGACTTATTCGATCTAGAGGTACGTTTTGATAATCAGTGTGACGTTAAACTTTTGGTGATAATTAGACGCAGATGAGTGACCTCGCATTCCGCCGCCATATCCTTGTGCAAGCATTAATCATTATCGACTTCCTTCTGTCTCTGACCCCTAAAGCTAAAAGAAAAATCGACCATACAACGAACAAGTCGGTTCTCTATAATTATACTGTCAGCGACGACGATGTACACAAATCCTTCTATTAGCTTCTACAATTTGGTATCGAAGCTAACATTGTATCTAGGCTAAATGGGCGACTCATACAAGATCAGAGATTGCAGCCTATCTACAGCAAGGGCCTGAAGGAAAATTCTATTACCGCATGGTGGACACGGTCTTGTCAAGGGATAAGAACTGGGTCCACTGGAAAGCCGAAGGCTGTCCACTCATTGAACGTGTTCCAGTATCAGCAGAGGATTTTGCCGAAGCGAAGAAGGGAGCACAGAAGGCATGTCAAAACAAAAGATTAAGGCCAACGCCCCTGGGTTCATTAGATCTAACATTCCTTTCGGACGGAGAAGATACTACTGGACTGGAGAAATTGAAGAATCCTGAAAGGTCGGCGCAGTTGGTAATCTCCAGAAATATCAAGAAGTTGAGACTAAGGTGCAGCAGATATACTATCCTAGCTGCGGAATCGTTCAGAGGACCCATAGCGGAAGATGAGCTTGACATTGAAATGACTAAAACCGACGAAGAGAAGCTGGTGGTGAGTAATGCACGGGCAAGCAAGTTGTGGCGGACTCTCCGGATTGCCTCGAAGAGCAAGCTTAACCTGTTCGACAAGATTGATGACGGCAACAATCTCAAGGCCCTCTTTCAGCCGGAAGGCGCGGAGAATAATAGTAATAGCAAGGCGAACTGCGATGGGGTAGAGGAGGGCGGACAGGACGCAGCCTTAACCGAGGCGGAACAGATTGCTGTTCCTGGATCCGGACTAGAAGCACCCTATGTGCCGGATAGTGTGATTAAGTAGCGATTAATGTAATACAAATCAAGCCGATATTTCCGTAGATGCTTGCCTCCCTTTCCGCACGATGGGCGCTGTGTTAAACATGTGGCGCTGAGGGTTCGAGCGTTTTGAGACTAGTGGTATTCAGGAAGGAGGCTTATTCTAACGACTCACGGACGACTTCCCATGGCCAAGTTTCAGCGTTCAAACATTGCCATGTCGAACAAATGATATCTTCGGATTGCACGTATTCAGTTCAGGTACCTTGTATCAAGTCGCTCCAACTCCCCGAAGCTCGCGCAAGTGGTTCTCTATTGAAGGGAACCTAACAAGAGTCCCCCCCCGCGAGCCGGAAGCAGAACAAGGAGCCGTTGAGTTGAAGTCGTACCGACCCTCGCGATCCTTCTTTTTTTTCTGACAGCTGCAGACTAATCCCAGCGACCATCGGTCCGAGTTACCTTGTCCGACACACCTCGAGTACCTGCAGTGCGGATCACCAGTCACACGCGAGTCACGTACCTCTCATTTCCTTTTGGCGGGCGCCTCAACCCCTATCTTAGTCAAGATAACTCACGTATCTGGTAATCGCGGGACCCCCTTCAGGACTCAACTTGTGAGTGGTGCACAATTTCCTAATGGGTGGTGCTGTGCGGAAAATGCCTCCAGAAGATAGAAGATTTGCTTTTGGCATGAAGAAGCACAGGATACGTCTCGAACCCCGTTTTACGAAAAGCATTAAAACGTCTAATCCATCAAAGTTACACTTGCAGCCTGCTAAAGCCCTATCTGAGCCAATGAGATCTACCACAGCTCTAAGATATCCGGCGGCAATTTACATGAAACACGCTTCTGATCCTTGCTGCTCAAATAGCGTGGGGCTCGATACCGTTTCTTCAAACTTTCATTGCAGAAGCTAAGAACCATACAAGATTCGGTAGCAACAAGAAGGCTTCCTCAATTTTAGAATTTGCACGGCAATGGAGAATGTCACTCGCCCAATGCGACTGGCACTTGTCGCTATCATAGCCTCATAGGCGTTGGATCAAATCAAATCTCAATCCACGCCTCGTTCCCTACCGAAGCTGGCCAGCGAGCCTACGCTAGAAGGGTCAAGTCGGACTCTACGTGGCATGGTCGCATGAGAGAAGAGGAATAACGGCGCTGGCGGACCCGATCATTGACCTGTTGACTTTTACTAATTCCGATACTTCTTCGTCGACAATCGACATGCGAGCACTCACTTTCATGACTACCCTGATTCGCTGGCCGTCTAGGCTTTCCATTTCGTCTAGGCCTTCCATATGTAGCACATGAAACGGACAACTGAGTGTCACGCAACGCTTCTACATATGCGCTAACAGGGATAGAGTGTGGGTGGTGCGATGACCATGAGGGCATGAGGCCCCAAAATATTATGCGAACTGTAGTACCCTTTGACGATACGCCACCTGTCTGCCATCATTCCCATCAACCTCCCTTCATTGCCGTATCACTTACTTTGCCTTTTCTGTCGAGCCGGACCGATACCTTGAATCAGAGCAATTCTTCTCTATCATCGGTCTTGATGTTGGCTTGTCTTGATTCCCTCTGGGCACACACTCGCTGGCCGGTTTTGAAGCGTTACGTTTCATATGCTCGCCGCCTGCATAATCACTGGACGGACCCAGCAGAATCTGTTGCCTGAATCACATTGCGATCCTGGAGAGGGGGGGTGGGCAAGCAGCCAAGCACAGGCTATGAGCTAGGCTGAAGCTACCAACGTCGAGGCGTAACCGGATTTTTAGCCTTCAACCGTACGTTGTCCAGGCGGCACGTCTAACCTTAAGTAGCCCTAACCCTGTCGTTTCACAGTCCCAAAGCCAGGCAAAACTTGGATGTTAAAACTGACTCTTCGGCACTTCACCCTGGCTTGCAGACGCACACCGGCAATCTCTAACGCTAGCACGTGCATTTTGGGACTCCTCACAATGACCAATTAGGTTTGTGGCGCATCTCAGTCTTGATCTAGGAGATCGAGACGTCTGTGGTACGGAACAGGTGGGTTTGGGGGGCATGCTTGTCGGTGCCTGAGGGAAAGAACTTTCTTCAACCTTGTCCGGACCCGCATGGCACATCACCCTGTGCTTCGTCAAAGGCGGAAACGGCAGAACGGAACCTTGTTTCTTCTGAAGCTTCATCTGCTTCAGGCCAACAACGGTTCCTCACCACTGCTCGCCGCTGGCGAATCAGGCCAGATATCGGGCCGTCCAATCACAATATTGGCTCCTACACAGCCTCATAGGAATTGCCGCAGTTCCCGGGGTAGCGTGCCCGTGTGGGCGTGAGGGGTGGACCAAGCGATACAGCGGTGCCCTTGTAGACAGGAATATTACCAGTAGTAAGCGTCTGTTCTGACATGTACATATGAGCCATCCGAGTCAGGCTTGGTTCCACTGTACCAGAACCGGGAAGCTTCCTCCTGATGATGGGAGGTTATCGAACATCCTAGTGATCACAATAGATCGAATCAGACCTCCCCCTAAGAATGATACCAGCAAATAACGATGAGGGGAAAGCGCTACTGTTTCCTGCTTCCTGCTTCCCCCAATGCGAAGGCTGGAGTGAACTGGAATAGCCGTTTGGTGTTGACAATTCCAAATTGCAGGATTTGCCTTGACGCTGTGAAAACGTGTGCAGGAATATTCTGCACAGAAACTCTAGTGGAACCATACCACTTTTGCTTACCCTGTGTGTGATCTAGCCATACTGCTTCTTTCCATTTTTAAATGCAAAATTGAATACAGTATTCCAGGTACAGGCTTTGTCGTCCCCGCACGAAGTAGCAGGAGATGCCTTGATTAGAGGTCAAGCTCCCCACCTCGATCCGAATTCGAGCTTTGTCACCAAATAAATATCGTCTGGGATTGGAGCCACGCATATCTAATCTCAGCCTTGATTATTAGCCCTGGGGATGTTTTTTTGTATATATGCCACTTCATCGCCCCTTTCCACAATTCTTGCATACTGTCATATGCCTGATGGAACAATGCAGCGGACTTGGCATCTGATCGCAACAGAACCGATCGTTGCTGAGCAAGGTCGAGGGGTCTTCCCACTCTTCAAACATCCAACCAAAACTGCTTTTGCGAACGCAGCGGTCGAGAAGGCAGCAACCTTGGGAGATTTTTACCAAGCGATCCAAATTACGCTTTGACCACTTGGATGTCAGCATATTCTACGTTTCTCGGGTCTAACTCGCAACCCGTGTCGTCACGGTCACCATCCACCCATCTGGAGGGTTTCGGTAGCAACACCTCGAGCTCAGAGTATCCTAAGATCCAGTCTGCGGTGGCTGAAGGCCTGCTCAACACGCAAGCTAGCCAGAGCTGTCCACGTTTCGCTGGGTCCCCTTATCCCTTGCGGAATGGTGATGGAGATCATTCCGCTTTGATGGCAGATCCTGATCGGTTCATTCATCCGAGGTCGGACTTGTACTCTCCACCTCAACAGCGGTTTATGATGGAAGACATTCCCATGGGAAAAAGGCTCACACCGTCCACGGGTGCTAGTCCCGCTTCCCAGTCCAAGTCGAGTGGGGCGCCAGCGGAAGGAGAAATTCAATCTGAAGAAGAAGAAGAGCTTGCTCTGACCGCTTCAGAAGTAGAGGAGAATGCCACCGACGTTGGAATTCCAAGAGTGGGGGTGGAGCGACCGGCGGAGAGGCGCAAGTTGAAACGATTTCGGTTAGTTAGCTGAAAGTATATCCAACCCCAGTCTCACATTACTAAGCCTCTCCCAGACTTACTCACAACCAGACTCGTTTCCTTACGAGCGAATTCACCCGTCAAGCGCATCCTGATGTGGCACAACGGGAGAGACTGTCAAGAGAGATACCAGGGTTGAGCCCACGGCAGGTTCAGGTATGGTTTCAGAATAGGTGATTTCTCACGTAACATCATCAGGCGAAATTGTACTGACCCAAGGGAATAGGCGAGCTAAGCTGAAAAGACTCACTGGTGATGATCAAGAGCGGGTGATAAAGTCAAGAGCGCCACCCGAAGACTTTGACACGGCGCAGGCGTTGCGTTCTGCATTCGGAGGTTATCCACGATCGATTGAAACCCCATTGACCTCCCCTACCTACAGTACTACTTTTGTTGACACTGGAATGACCCGGACGTCGTTGATCGACAATTTCAGACGCCGAGACGACCGTACTACGTCTCCAAACAGTATGCATTCAGTTTCTGTCAACTATTACACGTCTTCAAGCTCTTACCCAGCTTCAGAGAACCTATCACCAGTCTCATCGATGAGTGAGAGCTCCCACATTTTTGGCCCCCCCGCGTCGCATATCCCCGGTCAATCCAGTACGAGTTCGTTCGCTCGTTGTAGTAGCTTTCCAGCTCTCTACCATGCCTATCCAAACATTCAAGAGCTTCAAATCCGCGAAGAAGTTGCAAATCAACAAGCTAATTCGCTTGCTTCTCCCACGGGCCTTAACTATCCCACTAGCAATTCCCCCGTTCCAGGAGAACCCGGGTTATTAGGCGACCCAGGGCCCCCTTACTTGGCACAGCATGAACAACTTGGAAGTAACGCTTCAGATACAACTCCTACGCTGGGTGGATCTGGTCATGGAACGTTACAGGGGGCAATCTTTCCACGGGCAGACGCCCATACGCTCATGGACTCCCAATGGCAAGACTTCCAAAACACAGGTCTGGAGTTTACCGGGCCTGTTGTGCCACCACTCCCTGCTCATCTAGACATGCCTCAGCCGTACGGTCCCGTCGATGGTCTGCCGAATACCTTGGAGACTCAGACATCGCAAAATATGCAAAGTGCGCCGCTGGCGGTGCATCAAAACTTTCAGCTACCACGAGCGAGCGGACCACAGTATGCCACAGCTTATAATCTACCCTACTCGGCCACTTATATCAATCAAGCGCCTTACTCTAATCCTTTCCCGATGGCGCAAGAAGGACTTATCGGAGAGCAGGTGGCTGAATCATACAATTCTGACGTCGGTTTCGGAATACCACCGCAGCAGCCTTTTACCATTGGACTTGACAACATCAAAAGTGGCACTACAACTCTCCGGCCAAAACGGCAAATGGGTAGACGAAGGTCTTTTACTCATCCCATGGATACAAGTTCGTCTCGATAACTTTACTTCCCTTATAGCAGTTGATACCCCGGTTCGGACGAGGCGCACCCAACATCAGTTTTCGCTGCTGGCAGGCAAGGTGCAATGGCATACAAGGGGAGAATGGCTTGAATTATCTCGATTTGTTTCCTTTGTACACAACCTTTTTTTTACGGGTCACAGCGCTAGCGCATAGGGCCTTGTACCTGGGAGACTTTTGATCTTGCCGGGCTTAGAGTCTCGCTGCGCGAGCATGGCAGTCGCTGATACCAATTTGTTGCAGGCTAGGTGGTTTTCTTTTGTATATTTGTGGATCGCATGATACCCGTCGCTACCAGATTGACACTTGCTTTGGGAGGCGTTTTATACTTTTTACCTAGACCTGCTGGCCGCTTTGAGCCGGACCAATATGTGTACCGTACCGTACCGTCATTTCTTAGCTTCCATCTCGAAATTCAGATTGGCATCTGCCGGAACCAACTTTGAACGGTTCACAGTCTGTCAAGAAAATAGACAAAGCCTTTAGACACTCTTCTCGCAGTATCGAAGGTACTCCGTAGACCAAAGCCGTCTTTCTTAAAGACACCAGTAATTGCGCCAGAACCCCAAAAGCCGTGAACTTGACCAGGCATTCAACGCGCTTATGATTACACGCGCGCTTAATCGCCTAATGCGGAAATAAACCCTCAAATGCACCACAATGTTCTCGTTCTGACTTTTGATCACACCGACAACCTTTTAAACCCCGCTCAGGTGAACTATCATATAGCATCCATGGCAGTCTAGCTTCTACATCGACTGACTGCTCGCAATCTCGCATGCTGTTATACTAAGGCCGTAGAGCGGCTTTTTTCTAATTGGAGCGATGGAAGTCTATGTCCGATTGGGTTTGGTAGTGAGGAGATGAGATGCAGCTCTTGTGGGCAGAGTTTCCATGCTTCATTCTTTCATCTGGGGGATCCGGCAGGTGGCTGATATGGATTTGATGTGGCTATATCTTCTATCTCTCATTACTTTGCTTGGGTTCTTAGTGGGTATCTGAGTACGCCTCTTGAGTCTTCCTTCTAATCCATCTCTCATCTTCTTCTCCTGTTGAGATGTCACCATGGCTACCTTGCCGTACCCCGATTGGAAGCTATTCCCGCTTGTCTCCGCACTCCTGCAATTCTAGTAACTTCGCCCAGTAGCCTTGGTCTACCACGATATATCGTCTCCTCGGTGCAAGGTCTCTCTAGCTAATTATCCCAAAGGCTCGGATCTTTCGAGCCGCGCACGGGCAGCTGCGCTCCACTCACGGTTGCGGAAATTATCGCTCACCAGTTGCGGGCTGATGAATGCCTGGTGGTAGGGTGCTTCGGGAGATGGTCGGTTAGCTGCTTCGATGCCCTCATGGACTGGCTGGGTGGGAGATATACCTGTGGTCGTTGTGCTAGAAACGCTATGTTCCACGCAGGATGCTGTGCCGCGCTGCGTTTTGACAACCGCATTCTCTTGACTCTTCAAAGCTGCTCTGACGAGTGGGTCGGCAAAGCTTCGAGCCACTGCGTTGCCTAGATCCGCCATCCTCCTTGATTCGCACAGGAAGCTCACAGAATAGCCGGCTCCAACATCAACCGCGGGTACATTGCTTGGCTTTTCCATAGGGCGAGGAGGCTCAATCGATACCGTGTATGTCTGCTCCCATCTGGTCTCATAGATTATTCGGTCCATCCAGTAGGTAACAAAAGCAACCAGAAAATCTCCTCCGCTCCGTTTTTTGACCAAGGCCAGCACCTCTTCCACGTTTCCGTTAGTCAACATTGTTCCATCCGGTATGACGGCAACGAATTCGTTGCGGTCGGAGTGATCCTACACCACTTGGAAACTGGACATGTGGAAATAATAGTGTCGAAGTAGTTTGGTCAACCAGGTGATGTCGCCAGCGAGGAATTGGAGATTTGAGCTCCAAGACAAGAGCATAGACGTTATTTGTCCTTGTCTCGATGGAAAATGGGAGATTGGGAAGCGGAGACGGAGAGGCGGATTAGTGTTGAAGTGAGATGTTGTAAAAATACCTCGATTTGAAAGCGAAAAGGAGGGCTGATAATTGATAGTAAGGATGTGCGTCTTGCCAGTGGTCCAGGTAGGATTAAATGGCTTTTTCGAAGAGGAGAGTAGATAAATTACCAAGGGTCTTTCCTAAGTTGAAGGTTAGTGCGTTTGATAGTCGGAGAGAATTGAACTGGGTTTACTGTGGAAGTGAACTGACTCATTTGGACTGCAGTTACATCGCAACATTCACAGAATATATTACAGCATGACCTCAAAAGGAAAAATCTATTGAACGAGCACGTGGCAAAAAGAAAGCTCTTGAAGCAACGAATGATCTCACTGTTCGCTTGAAGGGGTTTGAAGAAGGATCACGCGAGGTAGGGGACAAACAGCTTTGTATGCCATGAGGCGATGGCTGGCCCCTTTTTCTAACGTTACCGCTTATCAATCCTGTACAGCCAGGCCTCCCCGATGTACCTTCAAAGGTCTTGCCCGCAAAAATCAGTCGAAAAGGATGCAGCAGAATATCACGTCACCGATGGAATACTATGGGATAGGGACCTCAAGTCCATAGTGCTTAAAAACTCATTGCTACGTAGTGTACCGTGCTAAGCTTTCTTACACACTAATTCCGTCGTGAGCTGATTGATTTGTTGGAGGATATTGTAGGATAGGCCGCGTTGCTGCGTCTCATGTGTTGACGGAGAACTAGCATTTACTTCACTATGTAAGATCCAGTGTATAAAATCCCGCTTCTTACTGCCATCACTTTGACCTATGGCCTGCCTCCGAACAATTACTATGTTGAAAACCACGCTCGTAGCTGCTTGCCTTTACATCATTGCCGCTGTTCATGCTTGTTATCATGGCCCCAATAGCCGCCATGGTATCGCCAGCATTTCATCGCAGCATGAAACATTAGAATCAAGGAGCTACACCCAACCATCGTCAAAGAAGATCGCGGTTAAGAACGTCAAAGTCTTCGATGGTACTAGGATACTCCCTCCAAGCACCATCTTCATAGAAGGAGAAATTATTAGCTTTGAGAATACCGTGGTTGATGAGATAGTCGATGGAGATGGAGGCGTACTGCTTCCGGGCTTTTTCGACGCACATCTACACCCAAGCCGAATGAGCGATCTCAAGGCCCTGAGCAGTTACGGCGTTACTACAGCCTTGGGCATGGGTTGCTGGCCAGAACCGGAATGCAACCCACTCCGTAAGCAGGTCGGGCTTACCGACTTCTACAACGCTGGAGTTCCAGCCACTTCTCCCAACAGCACACACGCGATGTTGTTTTCGATACCTCAAGATCTGCTGATCCACAAGGCTTCAGACGCCTCTTCGTTCGTTGCGGATCGTATTGGAAATGGGTCGGACTATATCAAGCTTATAGCCGAAGGCAATGGAATGAGTCAGGAAGAGCACAATGCCCTTGTGGCCAAGGCCCATGAGCATGGTCTACAAGTAATGACCCATATACCCGACTACAACTCGCTCAAGGTGGCCATTAAGTCTCGAACAAACATAATCCAACATATGCCAAGGGATAAGTTGATTGACAGGGACATGATTCAAGATATGCTCCGACACAAACAAGTGATAACTCCAACTTTGTCCGTCGAGAGGGCTATCATCAATTACCTTCACGCCCCATGCTACAACTTCTCCATCGCGACCAAAAACACCAAACTACTTTACGACGCTGGAGTCCCAATCTTGGCAGGAACCGACGCCAGCCACCTTGACATCGGTGTTACCTTTGGCTTGTCCTTTCATCAAGAGCTGGAATTACTATATCAAGCAGGGTTACCAACAGTGGAAATTCTCCGAGCAGCAACTTCACGGCCTGCCAAGTACTTTGGCTTCACAGATCGAGGCGTAATTGAGCCTGGGCGTCGCGCGGATTTGGTGCTTATTCGCGGGGATCCGATCTCGAATATCTCGAACACGAGGAATGTGGAGAGGGTTTGGATTACGGGTATCGAGTACGCCCCAGTGGCGAAGGCTTCAGAGAGAGAGAGGACTGTTTTTTGCTGAGCTGTGAGAAGGCCTCTTCGGGATTGCTTTGCTGGGGGTTAGACTTGAGGTTCTGATAATGATGCTTTAGGCTAGAAGGCGTCATGTGGTAAACGCTGAAGTAGCTCAAGAGGCTTTATAGAAATATACCCGTTGTAAGTCTTCGACTCTTAAAGAGATCCTACTACGTCTGTCTACCTAAGCAGGAGCGAGATCGAAGCTCGTTGCGTTTCCGTTGTTGGAAAGTTTCTGATGAATAGGAGCCTTGCCACAGGCTAACCCCGAGGTCACAGACAGCTTTCCATCAACAGACTGACTCTGAACCTCGCCGTCGAACGTTGATCGTCTGTAGCCTTTGCTGTGCGGAATCTTTCTCTATCGCGGCCTGACCAAAATGCATCCAACCTACCCTAGCAACCACAAATGTCCTTTCTCCTCCTGACTCCAAAGGCTTGCCGCAACCTCGCCCGCTTGTCCTAGCATACACCTAGCTTCTGCTCAAAAGTAATGGTCGCTCCAGTCAGGTCCAATGGCGAATGCATGAAACATGCAGAAATGTGCACACCTTGGTTATTTCATCGACTGACAAAGGAAGGCTACCTACTGTACACCTGTAGACCGTAAGTGAAGAGGACTCGAACTTCTTCTTCTTCTTCTTCTTCTTTGTCTTTAAAACTAATTTAGCATACGCCTGAAATGTCAAGTATATCTCTCTTACGGATCGAAATATTTTCGACCAAGTCGAACAATACGTCTTAAAGACCTTTTTTTAGTAAATGTGTTCTTAATGATAGATATCTCATTTTGTATTGAAAAATGTGATTATTCGAGAATAATGCTCAGGCATTATTATTTAACTTTATACAAGAGGTTGTATATTTACTGTAACTTAACTTTTAGTGTTTAGTCATTCAGTTTTGTCGTCTTCCTCATTCTTGCCCAGAGCATCTTTTCGATGACTGCTCAACCCGACTTTCTATCGAATGACATGATCACCGTCAACCAAGAAATGCTAAAGCTTCAGAACATTCCTACTATTGATCAATCTCGTACATTACACGGTGAAATTGCCGCACTTGAACGAGGAATGAATGATCAGTTTGAAAGATTGAGCGATAAATTTGAAAGATTAGATCATATGAAAGTCGTACTTCTAAACACTATCATAATTTTATTGAAGCTAATATCATGATCAAGTGCGGCAAATCAAGTCGTCAGAGTTTTTAACTCGCATATCATCAGTCTCGAGACAAAGCTTCAGATCTTGCACAATGAGCGTAATGAGGCAGTACATGGGTTCCCAGAGAACTTGACGGAGTTAGCTAGATTGAATGGTAAGAAGTTCTTTCGACTTCAGACATCAGATATCCACTAATATATGAAAGATACGTCAATCTCCAATCTTCTCAACGCGTACAGTTTACCTACGGATGGAGCGGTGGCTATGAAAAAACGTCGCTTCAAGTACTTTATTGGAGTGGTAATTAACGCTTGAAAGAGACAGCGTTACTGAAGGGATCCTGCCTTCAAAAACCGAGGCCAAGACATCAAAAAGTAGATATTAGCCGTTAACCTAATTACTATCATTATAGCAAGGACAACGGGTTCGTAAGCAGCATCATCAGGTACAGGGTGAGTCTCATTTGCTGGGTCAAATATGCAGAAATGTCAGGATAAAGTGACCGTGTGGGTTTGATCGTTGCGGTTAGGAATCATGTAGGCCGCCAATGTTTGATCTGGATGATTGTGTGGTGATGTCTTTTTTCTTAGATGCCAAAAGACCTTGTCCAGGCTATGAGGATACGAGGGATTTTATCCCATGACGGAATGAAGATCACTATAAAAAGTCACCATGGAAGACTTGCTTCTGTCTGCCCTGACATGTCCTTTATTTCATCTTCGAATACTATTTAATCCCACCTTGTCATACTCACTCGAGGAATTTGTACCGGTTATTTCTTCACAACTCCCCCTCCCCCCCCCCCCACGCTAAAGCACTGGAAGCGGCTTATGGTATCTTGACAGTTGTCCCTTCTCATACGCTGTCATAGGCCTCTGTTGCTCTGAACAAATCCCCAAAAAGTCAGGCGAAAAGATATTTCTTTCAAGGCAGATCCAAAATACAGTAGGAGTAAGTAGTTGTCTTAACGAAAATGTTCGAGATTCTGTAACGATGAAAGTACGAAATCGTGTCAAGTGCCCTTCTAGAAATGCTGAAGGTATAAGAGCTTCTTTAATGGGTGTCAGCTGAATGCAAATAATCCCTATAACGTACGTCATACGTAGGTATATACATCCACTACCCATTTCACCAAAGTAAAGTTCGCATCCCAACGCGCAATTCCTCTGAAAAAACCGCATGCAAGTAAACTTCAGCAGAATGACCCATCTCCAGTTCTCTTCAACTACCATGCATATGCGAATTGTTCGCCAATCTCGCTTCTCAAACACCAACAAAGTCTTAAAACGAAGCTCAAATTCCCCCCTTGTGAAACATTGCTGAATCCGGTATTGATGGCTTGGAAAGAAGGTGATGTTCTGATGTTTGCAAGCGGAGATTCGCTGGTAACGACGGAGCTGGAGCTTTTCTAAAGGCTTTCTCGGTTGGCTGATAGTGTACTGTGCTACGTACACCCCCCGCCCCCTCCCCATCCACCCACTTACCCGCGCATCCACTCACCTACGCACTCCCCACCCATCCCATCTGTTATAGTCTTCTATTCTTAAACTACCACATCTTCCTTTCATCGTTAACATACTGTTAACATACTCTTCTGTGTGTGTGAAAATGCTAGCGAAGGTTGACTGAAGGGGCTGCTGAATAGGGGAGGAGGGGAGGAGAGGGGGGATGGGGGATGGGGGAAAGTTAGAGAGAGGGATAGGGGGGAAAGGGCAAGGAGAGGGGCAAGGAGAGGGGAAAGAAAATAGAGGAAAGAAAAGAGAGGAAAGGGGGGAAGCGAAATCACTGCAGAAAACCAAAAAAAGAAACGTTTTCTTAAATCTTGCACCCTTTCTCTTCCTCAATCTTTTCTCTTCCCCCTTCACCCCCCCGGGTCCCTCCCTCATCCCCTCTCCCCTTCCCTCTTCCCCTCCCCCAGGCCCCCATCTTCTCGCCCTCATCACAAGCACCCAATCCTCCTCGGCATTTCTTGTCGTCGCACCCTCTGCTTCCAGCTCTGTTTTCTCGCCCACTCGCTCAGTAATGCAACCATTTTCTGAGGTGGTTGGTTGCTGATTACTGGTTGGTGCGGGGGTGGCGATGGGGAAAAGTTCGTGGTGGGTGGGGAGCTGGTGGTTGATGGGAGGGTGGGTAGTGGTGGTGTGGGAAAGTTAGTTGGTGATGGTGATGCGTGGGGGTTGGTGGGTTGATGATGATGTATAATGGCTAATGCTTGCAACCGACTGGCTTTTCTACGCCGGCCTCTCTCGACGGCTCTTGCTTCTTTGCTTTGTCGCTTTCACGTCGCGCCCATTTCATTTCCTCACATCTTTTCGTTTTCTTTCATCTTTCGTTTTTGGTCTCAATTCTTTTACATCTTCGTTTTTCTCTTGAAGTTTCCTTATTGTTCTTTAAATTATATCTCAATGCTTCTTCTTGAGCGGTTTTCACCCGCTGCGGCAGTTGATTTCTTCTCTCCGTCGTTATGGTCGAGCTTTTCAAACGTTTAACATAAAAAATACTCTTTCTGTTCTTTCTGACCAAATAAAATTACGTTCTTTTTTTAACGTAAACTTTCATAAAAAAAAAAGCATGATAGAATGATTTAGAGTCTAAATTCAAAAATATTTCAAAGAAAAGAGAAAAGCAACGAAGCAAAGAAAGAGCAGAGTAAAAGTTCCATATCTGACAAGATGTATGAAGATATGTCATGAGCTAAATGCAGGAGAAAAAGGGGAAGTATTTATAGAAACAAAAGGACTATAATTTAACCTCATGCACAAGGAACCTCACACATGTCTGGAAGACGAGCAGCACCGCCCAACTTCTATATCTGTAGGCTCTGAACTAAAAGCCTCTCAAGAACGCCGCGACAGGCAAGAGAAAGGCCCCAACTACAGTCCCAAATCAAATGAAACGCCTACATCCAATGTCCGTGCTAAATCAGGAGGTCGGTTAGTTGCCTTGTTCCCCTTTAAACTGAAAAGGGTTTTCAAAAACATACCCATCTTCACCACCTTCGAAAACTGTACGCTCTTCTCCGCCGCACTCTGCAAATCCTCAACACTAAAAATTTTCAATCCGCTATCATTAATCAACTTGTGCGCCATCTCCATATTCGTCCCTTGCAATCTTGCAACTATCGGTGTCCGCAGATTCATGCTCTCAACCACGCTGATCAAGCCTTGCGCAATCGCATCACACCGTACGATGCCGCCGAAGATGTTGACAAAGATGGCGGTGACTTTTGGGTCTGATGTGATAAGGTCAAAGGCTTGCTTGATGGCTTCCGGGGTAGCGCCTCCGCCGACGTCGAGGAAGTTGGCGGGCTGGCCGCCGTTCAGTTTGATGATGTCCATGGTGGCCATTGCGAGGCCGGCGCCGTTGACTAGACAGCCGATGTCACCGTCAAGTTTGATGAAGTTGAGGCCGTGTCTGTGTGATGTTGATTAATATTTAGAGAGAGAGCTGGGAGGGTGAAGAAGCTTACTCGGCGGCTTTGACTTCGTCAGCATCTTCCTGTGTCGTATCCCTCCACGAGAAAATCTCTTTTTGCCTGAACTCCGCATTATCGTCAAAATTCAACTTCGCATCCATTGCCATGACCCGATGATCCGATGTCTCAGAAAGCGGGTTGATCTCAATTTGCGTAGCATCCTTCTCCATAAACACCTTGTACAGCTTCCGAATCGTATCCTTTGCATCCTCGATACACTGTTCGGAGAAGCCCAACTCGGTTGCGATATTCCTTGCCATGTCGTCCGTAACTCCCTTGTGGATGTCAATATGCGTGGTAATGATAGCCTCGGGCGACTCTTTGGCGACAGTTTCAATATCCATGCCTCCTTGCGACGACGCCACAATCATGGGAGCTTGGGATTGGCGATCCATGAGGATCGCAAGGTAGAATTCTCGGCGGGCAAATTTGCGTTCGACAATATAGACGGCGTTGCAAAGGCGACCGGCGGCGCCGGTTTGCTTGGTGATGAGCTTGTGGCCGATCATTTGATCGGCGAACATCTTGGCTTCGGTGGGTCTGTAGCCATTAGCAGCCGGTCGTCGAGATTGTGAGACTTAAGAGCATCGTACGAGTAAATCACCCGCACTCCTCCCTTTAGTCCATTGTCAAAGGTTCCCTTCCCTCGACCACCAGCTAGGACTTGTGCTTTAATGACCATGTCATCTCCGCCTGGAGTATATTCAGCCAAGCCTCAGGTCTAGTATCCATATACGCTGCGTACCAATCTTCTTCGCTATCGTCTCTGCCTCCGCGGCGGAGCGGGCAACCTCGCCTTCAGGGACTCCAATGCCATACTGCCAACTGTAAGCTATCGACCTAGCTGAGCTATTGTGAGAACGCACGCTCTTCAAAAGGTTCGCAGATAAGTACTCGTGAATCGCCAGAAAGCGCTTTTGCTGTATGCCAGAGCTTCTGATTGGGGTGCCCTGCTGTGTATGATTAGTCGTGGAAGTGGAAGATGGAGACTTTCTAGGCTCTATATACCCTCACTGCTCTCAGAGCAGAGGCCAATGGCCTGCTGCGAGCTATCTTGTACATGACGACAGCACCGGAAGAGTAGAGTCTAGCTACCAGTATGTTGGCCGAGAAGAAAGCTGCACGCGCTTCGGATTCCCCAATCCTCTGCCGAGGCCACTAGCACCTCCACCCTCCACCCTTGCACCCCCCCCCCAAGCAACCCCCCCAAGCATCCCTTCTCCCACCCCATTTCCCTTACCTTCTCCGCTACCAACCTGAAAACCCCCTCTCCAAAGCCAACATTACTGTTATGCGTATCTCTGTCGAGCAAGACTCCCCATTCAAGATGACTAGCATTACGGATACTACTATCAAGGTAAAAGCAGACATTTAGGAACCGTCTTCTGAGCGGTATCAATGTGGGTTAAGTTCAAGAAAGGTTCGAACGCCCGTCAATTCTAATAAATGGTATTGAAGAGGGCTCTTTGCTCCGGATACAACCGGAATACGTACGCAATCCTACTGCTTTTCCTTTACGTCTTTGCGGCCCCAAAAGTGGAACTTGGTCTTGGTTTCTAGTCACTGTAGTTTCCATTTAAGTTACTCATCTTCTCTTTAACAAGGCTCGATACCCGACAGTTGTGCAGGATACCGCATAAATCGCATTACCGGCTTCGCAGGCTTTGCCAGCTCCGGCATCAATCCAGTAACCCAAGCAATAACCTGCGGCGCATGAACAGAGATCTTAAGCCCGGAACCCGTAGCACAAGTGTTCAGCTTCTGCTTCGATGACGAATTCTTGGCGTTGGCGTTGAAAGACTACGGACCATAGCCTACAGATACTTCTGCAGATGTCTCACTGCTTGAGAGGAACTGGTTTAGCTTGCTTGTGGCACCTATGAAATTTGAGCTCTACGTCGGCAGCGACGATGGAAGCGGTTGGGTAGGACGCGAAATCTCCACAGGTGCTGAATTTCGCAACACGGCCTGTATCCATAAGGTAACGTAGCATTGCCGGGCCAGGACTCAATTTCTAAACTACTTCTGGTTTGTCAAGTTCATGGTCGTGGAACAACTCCGCGTGCAGCCAGGGCGGGGAAATCTCCACCTTCAGTAGAGACATGGATATGATGACTTCGCATTCGGCCATCACTTTCTGAACCTCCCTCTGTGTTTGTGCATGGCCAACAGAGATGCCGACTTTGCGTGTAGAATAGGGGATGAGGCCGGTATACGAAGCAAGCACCGAGGCTGATGTTGAGAAGTGGAATCGCTTTTTTCTAAGTCGCTCCGAGATATCGTGCTTACGATCGTGACTTATGGGTCCTTTATGGTAGCTGGAGTTGACGGTTCGTCCTCAGGTTCTTTCTCGTTCGGAAACGTAGGTTGTTTCTTTCGTTGTACTAATGCAAACTCAATTATGATAAAGGACAAGAATCTATAAATGAGACTAAGTTTACTTGTCCTCCTACTCCAGCGATCAAGCATCTGGTACTATCATTCTTGGCCGGGGTCAAGCGGCTCAGATCGTCCTCCAGGACCTTGATATTTTTTATTGCAAATCTGCAACTTTCCTTCTGGCGAATGCAGCTGCGGATTTCTGACCTTGGGACTCTATCATTTTGCCATCGCCTCTTACCCTGACTTCCTTCTCCTGCGTTTGCTTTTTCAATTCGTCAAGAAAGCCTCGCGCGCTCTATCAAGCTCAGATGCGCTCTCGTTGAATTTGCTCTTTGCCTCCGCTATACTTTTTGCTATCGCACCGGACTTATTCTCAAGATCCTGCAGGCCTTGAAGAGCGTCTTGTCGACTTCTCTCAGCCTTATGTAACCTTTTGTATTTCTCTACGAGAGCGTGTAATTCTTCAGCGATTTCTGTGCTGGGTGCAGCAGCGTCTAGCTCCTTTACATATTTCCTCCACGCGGATTTCCTTTGAGTATAAGTCAAAGATATTGGCGCCGTGCCATCTGCATTCTTGGCTGTCAGTTCGATCAACCTCTTTTCCAGAGCCGTTAATTTAGCCTTAGTGAGCTTTTCCGATTTAGCGGTTGTGATGTTTGTTTCTATGCTGGCTGCCCCAATATCCGGCGCAGCTTTTGCCTGCTCATGCGCTCCATGGAATCTACTCATGCTGTGGTATTTTTAAATGATCAGCATTGCAACGAATAACCAGGTGGAGGGGCTAAGATATACCGAAGCTTCGGGGTCTTTGCATGTCTGGAGCATAAGGAAACAACTCGAGAGCAAAACATGAGTATTTGAATAATCGAATGAGCTTAGAGGTCTGTAACTTGCTGACTTCGATGCGAGCCATCGAAGTCCGGGTATCGACGATGGCTACGGTATATTATCAGTGTTAAATGTGTGGTGGTCGCCAAGATTAGGAGCGGATACCAAAAAAGCGGTCGATCTCAACTTTTCCCCTCCGGACCACCCAGTGCATGTACGCAGCTTGCGACTCATCCCTGAAGTATGTTTGGGCACACAGCCATTAGTAGCCAGCGCAGGAAGGTGGATGTTTCACTTATCCGTCACACTTCTGACTGCTTCAGATCGTTCTTCTCGTTGAGCGGTTGAGAATTGCCAACTTAATGTTGATATCGAAATGCTTATGAAAAGTGTCAACACCTTTCTCGATCAAGCTTCGAATGCGATGGATTACTCATAGCCTTTCCTTTGGCATCATCCCACTTGCCTTGCGCATCGCTGCATCCCCTTTGAAGTTCGCGGTATCGGCGAGTACGGAAATTGGCCCTCCTCGTCTTTACGTCTGAGAAAATCCATTGCGTGGTTGTAGGTATCCATTCTGAGCTCTGTAGACCAGAAGAGCAATCCTGGCAGTCTCGTACCAGATTAGAGACGCACTGTCAGCAGGTTTCACAAACCTTTCTTGATTCCCCGGAAATACTGGTCCCGATCGTGAATGCAGTCTGTGTCGGCACAAGCTTGTCCAAGGCGTTGGCATAGCCTCGAGCTGCACTACGGGAAGAGCGTCCAGCTTTTATATGCTCTAGTCAGAGCCCACTATTTGTTGAGCTGACTCACTGAGATGTTGGCTAAAGGTATCATGCTACCTACTAGGTTGGTGATATTGATGTCAAGGCGTCGATCAATAGGTGGCGGCCCAAATCTTCAAGGGAGGTCAGCAAGATCGGTCCACATATCTTTGCCGACCTACTTACTCTCCATCCAATGCCAAACCCAATGCCAAGCCCGGCGGGGAGACTGTCATGGATTCGGAGAACGCGCAAGGCATGTTAGCCATTATCAGCTGGCGGATTATAATGGCGACCCGAGCGGTCTGCTCCACCACCAGTTTCGCCTGAGCATCGGTTGACATTTTGTGTGCTAATACGAGGTCCTTTGTTAATAGTGTGATGGCCAAAAACTGTGAGTCATAATTGTCAAACAGCAGACCATAGTGTCACTCTAGTGGTTCTTCTAGGGTGGAGAATGGGCAGAACACAGCTTGTCATATCTCTTCGCCGCGTCTATATACAATCGTAGGCAATAGGAAGCATTAGGAAGAAACCAGCCTCCCACCCTGCAAGCAAGCCAAACTACACGGATAGGCTTCAGCCAGCCATGTTCGGTTCCCAGATATCGCGGAAATTTTAACAGCTCCTGATCGTCTGGTGCCAGACAACGGTTTGATATGCGCCAGTCGTTTGGTGAAGGCCGCTTTCGGCCAGATTCTGGATTTGCGACCCAAATGGCAATTTAAGTTGAACTGGGGAATATTGTTGATTGGCCAATGAGACAATGAGCCGCCTGTGGTGTCATGTCAGGGCGAGCTGGACATCATCACACTCGTCCCCTGTAGAGCTTAAGACATCTCTTTTTGATATACCTAGCTGTGTCTCCTGGGCAGTCTTGAACCTGGATCTGGCGTTTGTGTATCGAAAATCCACTTCTTCAGTAAACAGCAATCGTTCCCAAGTTGAGTCAAGCTATAGCCAATTTCTCCACTTCCCAGATTACATCACAAGCTCTCATCGACGGCTGAAACCATCTTTCTCTATCCCAGAACACTGGGGAAGATCGAACACTCTCGAGTCCGATCAACTTGGGCTTTTCTTCTTTGCTGTTGTGGATTAGCTAGAATCCGCCAGGTGAAGCTACTTGGGTCCTTTCTAAAATCGAAACGGACTACCTGATCACCGCTTCCATCTAAATCTCAGCTCATTTTGGCAGACTGACCAGCACTTTTCCAAGGTTCAGGCATGCCTCAAGTGCCGTTCTTGCCTTCAGATCAGCTTCTGCTATCCTCATCCGGCTGTAGCGTTCACCATGCCTTTTAATGCTTCAGGCCCAATCTAGGGCTCAACAGAAGCAATTATCTGTTGGTAACAAGGGGAGGGCCATAGTCTAAGGACAAATTCCCAAACCGTTCGCCTACAATACTCAATTGTTTCTGAGGCTTGCAGCTGCATGCTGCAAGCGGCCCTGGCGTGTAGACTGTTCTCCTTGGCTTTGGATGGGTAGTACAGTACTATCGAGAGGCTGGAGAAGATCTGCGCAAAAAATTTAGCTCTCTACCGGATGGCTTCAAAAAAAGCCCCACGTTAGACATTCCGTCCTAGGTCACTGCTTGTTGGAACTATTCAGACCAAGGAGGCAAGTCCTATTTGTCCAATCAAGCCGAACTTTCATCTCAACTTTCCAGCGCGTGCCAGAAACATCATTTGCAAGGCTGCTGACCGAAGTACCGGCCGCATCTAGGATCTACTTTCTCAACCTCAATATCCTGTAAAGACCTTCCTACCAATACGCATGTAGTACACATTACCTCCTCGCCACACCAAGCCACTAACCCTCCTCCTCCACCACCTGAATTACCCCTTCACCTCAATCTTCCACCCTCCGACATTACAGCTTGAATCAAAACCTTTTACAGATTCCTCGAAACACATCCCAAAACCGCAAACAAACCCAACTTTTCCAATCCCTATAACCTTCATCACTACTTTTCTGCTTGCCAGAAAACCCAAATCCGATTTATCATCCTCGTAAGAAATATATATGCTTCTGTGTTTCTGAGATAGCTAAGGTACACGTGAAATACTAAAGCCCGTCGTCAACTCAGCTTAGTCACGAAACCCCACTAGCAACCCCCCCCCCAAAACCCCCATCACCACCCCCAATTCAACCCTCCCCCCTTCACCATCTCACCACCACCTCACCACCCCCAAACCACCCCCTCACCCCCTCCCCCAACTATGCTCCCCACCCCCACCCACCCCTCCCCCTCCCCCACCACCATCTTCACCCGCGCCACCCTCACCCTCGCCACCTCCCAACGCCTTATCAATTCCTGGCTTCCCCCCACCACCACCACCACCCCCCCATCCCTCTCAACAAAACAAGAAGACCAGCAGGAGCAAGCAAAAGAAGAAATATTCACCGCCGAGCCCGAAGTGTCCGTCCCCCGTAATCCCCCATTACCCATAGCTATAGCTATAGCTATATGGTAATTGAAGTAAGTAAAAAAAACTAAAAAAACTTAAAAGCTGACGTTTATCCGTGGGAACGGAGTAGGTTGGGCGTGGGCGCAACAGTGCCCGAAGACGGGGACGTCAAACGCGAGGAGTTGTCGTCGAATGAGACGTTGCGGAGGCAGTTGTTGGGGCGGGATTACAAGAAGGTGCGGGCGGGCAAGGGGGATAAGGGGGCATTGGGGGGAGTTGCGGTGGTGGGCAGTAAACCTAGACCGCTGGGTTCTACGCGGGAGATTGGTCAGGAGAGTGGGGATGAGGAGGGGAGGTCGTCGCTGGGGAAATCGAAGCGGAAACGGCGGGTGGGGGAGACGGAAGAAGGTGCTGGGATTTCGGATGAGGAGGTCACACGAGTTTCAAAAGCTAGCATGGGGACTTCTCGGCCTCAAAAAAGAGCTGTTAACTATCTCGATCAGGTTCTGGCTGAAAAGTCTAGAAGACAGCGCAAGAAAAGCAAGAAGAGGAAGAAGCACGATAGCGAGAGCTAGGTTTGTACCGCCAGAAGCTTCCTAACCCGTCATGCCTGTGCTTCGCCACCTCGTAAGCCGTGAACCAGTTTCCTCTTCTTCGATGGCTTTGGTTGATCCAAGACCTGATCTTCTAACTCTCTGATACTTCTTTTTGCTTCAATTAGCTTGTTCTCCAGCCCTGTTTTCTCTTTCATGTAGTCACATCGATGCAGATGTCTGTTCCCTTCGAACTGAGCTCGACAACAGCAAGTTCCTGTGATGTGGTCTCGTCTGTGATATGCTGCGCGATCCTTCTCATAAGGCGGTGGCCGATCATAGATTGCCTCTTGGGTTCTGAGCAACTTCATCTGCGCTGCTGCGAGGTCTTTAATGAATCGTGGGCTTAGATCATTTGATTTCAGCTCTACTTGGAATCGGTCTTCTGGCATATCCCATAAGTAAAAGTCTACCCAGAGCTGTCTCAGCGGATCTTTAGGCCTCGTATTCTTGTAGATTTTTCTGGACATTCCTGAAGGGTCCAGGGAGTGTGAACATTCGTCGATCAGATGATCTATCACCACGTTTCTAAGCACGACGATGCTAAACTCAACTGCAAGGAAGTAGAGATCAAGTAATTCTGGAAATGTGAGCATTCCTTTGGCCCGACTAATGAACTCGTTGGTGTAAACCCAGTGAATGAAGTAGTGCCATGTCTGAGGCTCGATACCGAGGCAGTAATCATTAGAAGTCAATAGTACGCCTTCAGCGGTTGTGGTACCGTATAACCCGAGGACCGCTGTGAGAGCATCAACCAGATGCTGGTGAACAATAAGAGTTGTTGTCTGGTCGCTCTTGCCAACAACGATCCTGATGACTTTTTCGTACTCACTGCTAGACATCTCGTCAACAATGAACAGACGATACAAGCGGGTTCCGTACTCAAGCTTTTCTGAAACTACCGAACTCTCCTCAGCATGTTGCCCTGACACCGTCCTTGATGTATCCTCGGCTTCGCTCGTCTCGGAACTAATTAATGAGTCCGCAGGGACGAGAACGAGACTTCGACCCGACGAACTCGGACTTTGACAGAGGCTCTCTTTCGTCTGGGCCGTGAACACAGAATCGCGAGGATTCAATGGCTTCACAATGACTGATTCCTGCGAGTCGTCTCTGCTTTCCTCTACTTGGTTGACCGGAGTCTTGACAGGAGAAATCCGCTTCAACTTCGCTATTTGTTCAGCTATGTCTCCTCGTGACTCAAAGAGGCTCAATTCTTTGTTTCTTGCCTGTGATCTTTCCGATTCGTCTTCAGCTGCGTCACGGATATGGTCGAGAAAGCACACAGATCTTTTCGTCACGCCAGAATCCAGATGTGCCTTGACGGTTTCTACGCTTCTGGGCCTCAGCCTACTAATAGGGTAATTAGGCATCGCGGGAGGTACTGGCAGAATGGTGTTGATCTCGTTGGTCAGTGCACTTTCCATGCTGTATAAGAGATCTGACCCACTAAAGTATCCTCGGAGTGCTCCTGCAAGTCCTCGTAATAGAGTGTAGGACTCAGCGGCGTACTAAACAGGTCTGCAAGCCCTTGATGTTGCTCCGCGACTTGCGTCAGGTAGGTAAATTCTTCGTTTTGGCAAACCTTGGGCATTTCCTTAGTACTGGATCCTGTAGTACAATGCAAGTCAGAGGCACGCAGGGGAAATGTTGCGTGCTTGGTTGTCTTCTACTACCTTGACAAGGTATACAGGGCTGTTGATGGATGTGCCTGTTGATCCTTGGAGTTCTTACTGGGATTCCCTTTTCCTCTTCTTTTGGCCTCTTCGAGAAACAGAAGATTTTGGGGAAGATTTGCTTTGCCTACATGTCTTCAAATATTTAGGGATTATTGTGGCAGCGAGACGAGTAAGCCAGGAGACGATGTGAATTATTGTTGAGGTAAAAGCATTCACTTCGATCGGCGCTAAATGTGGACATCAGAAGCCTTGAGTGGCAAATTCTCCAATTGGAAGGAACGATCAAGGCGTGAGACTTGTACAGACAAGTCAACTATCGGGCAATCAAAGTGACGAGTAAATCATTCATACCCAGGGTATCATTCACATATAAAAATTACGCATCGAAGCAAAGAGCCAAGGCCCCATCCAGTTCCCTATGATTAGCCCCTTTGCCTATGAAGTAGGCTTCACTCTAGATCATCCAAGAACAACGGGCCCAATAATAAGAGATTAGAAACAATCAAATCAGACCTTGAATACGTTGCCAAACGATGGCAGCTGATCGGACCCTCAGAACTCAGTGTGGGCCAAAAGCAGTTACGAAACATCATAAGCACGTATAGTCACTGTAAGCGCTTTCTCTTCCGATCATCACTCATGCCATCATCTTCATCTCTCTCAATCGTCTCTGCAGGGTTGAGCAGCGAATGCACGTTACTTGCCATGCTCGAGCGCCTCGTTTGCGGCGCCGAGTCAAGAAGTCTTGGTGGGAATCTCGATGCACCTAGCGACCAGTTACTTTCGACGCTCAAAGTCGACGGCGTGGTATCGCTCGTCAATGGAGGGGTAGTCTGTTGGGAACTAAACGATTGACGAGGGGCGCCGAACTCATATTGTGATAAGGCATTTTGGACATGTGGATCAACGCCGTTGTCGTTAGGTTTCGGAGACGATGGCCAGTGAGATGAAGATTGGCCAGATGCAAACGGAGAACCACTTTGACCAGGCCAAGCGGGCACTCGAATGTCGGCAGAAGTATGTCGTCGACCCAAATTAGCTCCTGGCGGAGATGACACATGTGCAAGAGGGTGCTGAGACGGCGGATGATGCAACTGCGGTGGTGGCGGCGGTTGGGGTTGTACAAGGCGATGGAAATTGGGTGAGGGATTTGCGGTACCGATAGAACCATATCGACGGGGGGAGGAGTTGAATTGTGAAGGTAGTGGTGGTTTGAAGAAGTTCTGGCGAGGCAATGCGTGGAGTGAGGGGCGGCGCTCGTCGTGAGAAACCTGACGAGGCGATAACGGTGCTGGATCTAGAGCCATGTTCGAAAAATATGGATGTCTCCCGGAAAGAAGTGTTTCATGAGGGTCTTCATAGTTTCGTATCACATCCAACTGCTTGGCTATGTCCTTTTGCATGTTGCATACTGCGACTGGTGAGCTCTAGGTGTTCTACGTTAATCTGCTAAGGATCTTACCGTCCCGACGAATATGGTTATCTGGGTCTGGAATCATTGACATGATGTAATGAGACATATCGTAGCTCCACTGATAATGTTCAGCAATGTTTTGCCAGCCGCATGGAGACTTTACCTGATGGCATCTTGCAAGGCTGTCGTTCATGGCTTGACACCTGGAACTGAGGGCTGAATTACTCTCCTCCGTCCGCATTAATCGCGCATGCAAATCATAAAGGCTATGTTCAAGAGCTGCCAGCCGAGCATCGCCCACATCTGGCATGGGTTCTGCAGGCGTACCAGGCTGCGACAAACTAGGCTTGTGAGGTGGGAAAGAATCTCGGTGAATCAAAGCATGCCTCGAAGCTCGTCTTTTAATTTCTCGGAGACCGGCAAGATCGCCCCTCTTAAAGTTTCCATTACCGTGCTTAAATTCCCAAAGGGTAGACTCGGGTGAGCCGGTATGGAAGACGTCGCTCACTAAACGGCATCAGTCGATCGATGGAGGGTCACTATTCGTCTGTCCAGGATTACCTTTATGGAATCCATACATGTTGAGTTGTCGGACAAATGAGGAAATATTTGTATGTTTGAAGTATTGCCTACTTGATCAGCAGAGCGCTTAGTGATCCATAGGATTGAGTCTCTTACGCAAGGACTTTGGAGAAGTCAGTAGAGGGTGACATTACGAAGCTCTCATTGTTGCTTGACCAAGAAATAAGATGTTGTATACTAGGATCCTCCAGCATGCTGTTGCAAACGTTAGTCAGTAAAATACGTGATTGAACCTGATATACTTACTTGTACAGCTTGTGTATGAAAGCGGTCTGTACGACTTTCGGCTGCTGTGACGAAGTCGCAGCAGCAGCACTTACACCATTTCCCGTCGGTACGTGGTGGATTTGTGACTCGCCAAAAGCGCCATTGGTTATCCCTACTCCATGCTCCATTTCCGGGCTGCTATTGACAGGTGGGCCCATCGAGACGGATGCCGGAGGAGTGACATCCATGGGCTCTCCGTGATCCGGGCCAACAGATCGTGTAGAAGAGGGTAATATGGGTATATTTCTTCCTCCGTTGTGAAGGGGATCTCCGGAGAAGGGACTTCGTGGCATGGTTTCTTTCTAAGAACGAAAGATGCGAAGAACTGGCAGAGAGGTGACAGGAACCCAGCACTTTAGTCTCGGAGACGTTCTCATCTGGATCTTATCCAGGCCACATAGGCACATGAACTGAAAGGGGTGTTTCGGATGAAAGGTTCCAATTTCTCTTCCTCTCGTCTCAAGGCCCGCGTTACCCTTATCCTCTCACGCTTTCGTACCGACCGAAGCAATATGTTGCAAACAGTTATGGATGGCTATTCGCGATGAAGCCGAGCGCTGACTAAAAGATCGATAACGCAGGTGATACGGTCTCAGCAACTACCACCAAGATGCAGCGCTACCCAGACATGCCGATGAATATGCAAGACCTCTAAGTTTGACCAAGATCGTTCTACTGTGGCTTGCTTTGTTCAGACGTATGCTGTTTACCGCATGTCAAGACTCAGTCTCGGAATAGCACTCAACAGCAAGTCTTTGTTTCTCGGGCCACGGAGGAGCTAGGGCAAGAGGGCAATTGATGTCGCATGCAGATTTCTCGTTGAAGGGACGGATACTTGTAGCTGTCGAAACGGAGTGTTGCCTCGTGGTGGAAGCGGGCAGCTGTCCTAGGAGACTTCTCCTCACTTGGCCATTGTCCAGCGGAACCAGCAAGCAAGCTCTTGGCAGCCAGTAGCGGAGAGGCTGAAGCTGAAGGCGGGCAACTGTGAGTAGAATAGTTTGAGTGGCGATAAGGGAGATACGGGCCCAAAGAGAAAGAATCAATTGGATCAAGGTGTAGTTGGCGAGTGGGTGGGTGTTTGTGTTTGTCGAGGATGTACTGTGGACGTGCTTACCTACTACTCCGTACTGGCATGGGCCTTCCTCCCATTTCCCGTTTTCCGAAGCTAGAGCGGATCACTAAAGCGAACCACGCAAAAGCGGCAAAAGCCTGTGCGCCGCTGAGGGGAACAGGGATACTTAACTAGGTAGGTAGGTACAGACTACAGTACTACAGTCTACAGTCTACGGAGTGTATTGCATACTTTCGTACAGGACTGGACCTACCAAAGTACTCTACGTTACAAGATATGTACCTTGGTCTACTAACCTATACTTGAACCCTCTAGTTGGATGTGATGTACCTTACTTACCTTACCCTCCTCTGGATTATATTCAGCTATACTCTTGTCCAAATACTGCCCCCAATCCAGGCCTCATGATTACTCCAAGGATAGGTCTAAGAGAAGGCTGAACGTTGGTAATCCATGCAAACGGCCCCCATCGCTATGCAGAAGGCAGCCGTAAGACTCACGTGTTTGACTCATCCTTAGGAGAAGCAAACCTGGTCTTTGGGACCCTACGACCACACCAACTGAATGGGTCGAAAACCGAGCAACTTTTGCCTTGCACTTGGCGATCAATCAATGGCAGGAAGATCGTCGGATCCGCTTGCAGCTTTTTTCCTCCGCCAAATGAGCAGAGCTTGGTCTGATTGGCGTACCAAGAGGCTGCAGATCACCCGGAAAGATGATGCATGCTCTCGTCTCGATGATCGGGAAGATCAACAACAACGAATCAGGTACAGGGAAATTGGCACTTTCATACAGAAGTGCGAGGATGGTATCGAAGAACCAAATCTTGAAATAATGCAGGAATAGGGGCTACCACATCTACTCCGTAGAAGGAAGAGATTGATCCCAGCAGCTTTAGGTCTGGATATCTCAAAGGCTAGAGATGAGCGATCTCGATTGAAAAAGGGGGTGACAGAGCAGGCTGATAAGTAAAAAAGATACAAGAGCCACTCCTTCTGGGACCACCAATCTCGTTGCATCAGTTCAAACTACATAATCAAAGTCGACGTATTGACGGGGCATATGGCTGCTTCTGGGCACTGTGCCTCAACCATTCCAAGTTCCCATTCGGAGCGATAGTACGACGAGGAAGGTTCGCAGGAGAATATTGAATATTAAATATTAATGGCGCGTGGCAGCAAGGATAGGCGGGCACGCTAAGGTAAGATGATTGCGGGGGAGGCTGTTCAAAGGAAGATCTGCGTCACTGGACACGAATTCCACACCAAGCCATTTCTGCAAGAAAACCGTCACACAGGAGCAGCTGTACCACTTTCTCTTCGAGTCCCTCGCCACATCGACCATGGTGGACAAGGTCTACGTGACCTATAACCAGGTGCGCCGTGATCCCCAAACAGACGCCAAACACTTCTTCCTTCCCACGGGCCCCACTTAGTAGGGCACGGAGCCTGACTGACAGGTAGACATATATATTTAGGTACATAAACTCTGCCAAGCATCAGCTGACCACATCCTCAATGAATTCAAACCAAACCTCATGATCGCCATTGGCGGCGGGGGCTACGTCCCCGCTCGCATCCTAAGGTAAAGGTCCCCACCAAAAAAAAAACCCCGCGCTCCACCCAAACCTCAAGCCCTAACTTCCCCCACTCAGATCCTTCCTCAAACGCACCAACTCCCCCAACATCCCCATCCAAGCCATCGGCCTCTCCCTCTACGAAAATCTCGGCAAGGACGGCCCCGTCGAAGAACCCGGCACCAAAGTTACCCGCACCCAATGGCTCGATCTATCCTCGCTGGAAATGAAAAATCTGGTGGGCAAGAACATCTTGATTGTGGACGAGGTGGATGATACGCGGACGACACTGGAGTATGCGGTCCGGGAGCTGCAGAAGGATGTGGAGACGGCGAGGAAGAAGATGGGGGTCGAAGGGGAGTCGAGGTTTGGGGTTTTTGTGCTGCATGTTAGTGCTCTTATGGAATCTAGGGGGATGAGGAAATGGGCAGTGGCTGATGAGGTGTTGCAGAACAAGGACAAACCAAAAAAAGGCCAACTCCCCACCGACATGATCGACGACAACCGCTACATCGCCGCCAAAACCGTCGGCGATGTCTGGATATGTTATCCCTGGGAGGCAACGTACGTCCTTCCACCCCTCTCCGTCAACAACCTAGATTCCTCTCATCTACCCTCCGCACATAGAAAACCCCAGGCTAACAACCCCCAGCGACATCGACGAGCACGACCGGCTGGCTGGGGCTCAGAAAGATTATTAGACATTGGGCCGGTTGGGGGGAGGTGGGCCGGGAGACACTGCTAAAAGTGGGTTTCGTGGCGCTTGAAATTATAAAAGGATAGATCGTTTGTCACGGGGTTGATTAAATAATGGTCTCCTTTTGGATAATCCAACAATCTTTGGTCAAGACCCCCCAAAAAAAAACCAACAACCCCCTTCCCCGCAAGATTCTCCCATCCCAATCCAAAAAAAAAAAACCTCTGCCCGCAAACACCTTTCCCCACCTTCCCACGACCTTTGCCCCTCCCTTGCCGGCTCTCCCAAAGGTCCCGCACAAGCAAATGCAGCGATTTTCCTTAAAACCCCACCATTGGCCCGTGTTGGAATTCTCCATCTCAGAATCCCCCCCCCCCTTTTTTTTTTTTTTTTTTTGGTTGCACACCCCTCTGCCCTGGCTTTCTCGTCGCCATCTCTCCGCTTGGGATGTTGGAAAGCTAGAAAATTATTGACTCGTAGAGCTGGAGGAGAGGGTTTGGGGAGTTTGGGGTGGTGGGTGGTGGGGTGAAGGGTGGTGTGGATTTTGGGGGGGGGTGGGGGAGGGGAAGGGGGAGGGTGGGGATACTATTTGCGTGGCAGAACACCCCCGGCTTCACACCGAAGATGTCAACGGAATAAGAAAAACCAAATCTGGTATGGTTGGGAGGGAGGGAGGAACATGGGGTGTGCCACTCAATCCCTTCGGTTTTGATTCTCTTTCCAGAAAATTCTCACTATCCATCACCACAAGCACCCACGCCAATCACCTAATTCGCTAGGTATGCCACCACACAGATTATGACAACAAAACCATAATGTTGAGAAAGAAATAACGCGCATCAAGCCACTACCCGTGGTTGTTTGTTTAGTGTGGATAGGTTTGATTTGCTAGGGTGTATTATGAGATCGAGTTTTTTCTTCTTTGTCTTCAAGAAGGAAGTGCTGGGGAATTGTGGGTAAGGGAGTTTGCGCATAGCGGGATATATCAAGCTTCTGGGTCTTTTCTTGTTTTCTTGCTTTCCTGAAACATTCGCACGGAGCTTTCTTTGGTTTTAGGTTGTGAGTGTGTAGTAAAGGTTCAACGAGCAGACGGGTGGATCGTGATGGCCAGTGGGGGGTAATCAGCAGCAGTAGCAGCAGCAGCGAGGAAGGGGCCAGAGTCGAGTTGGGGAAGGTAGCCACGTTGGAGGTAACCCAGCATCTAGCGGGACAAGATGGGGTCGACAGCAAGAGGAGCGCAAACAGCGGATCCCGCATCGTGACGGCCAGCAAGGATAGCAGCATCAGCAGCAGCAGCGAGGAAACGGAGTGAAGTGGAATTGGAGGAGATAGCCATGGTGGAAATATTCATCGTCTAGGGTCTCAAGACAGTCTGCAATAACACGGACGCGGCATCCGCGGTGGGAGTATCAGCGACCAAGAACGCACCGCGCGTCGTGGTGGAGGCGTGATACGAGGGTGCGGTGGTAGTGGCGTTTCCCGTGCTCAGAAACCTCTCAATAACCAAAGCAGCGGCCGCGGGCGGCGGGGGTTATGACCGTAGCAGTGGTGCTGGCCATACCACCCACCCTCACCGACCCCGGAACCAACCCCCCTTACCCAGTTAAGCCCGTCGGTACCATCGACAAGCAAGACCTCCAGGACAAAAGCTCACCCTCGTACAGACCGGACTGGGATCTCGAGCTTGGTTTCGGGTGCTGGGAGAGCCCGGCTGCCAACGCTCCGGTTGGGATACAAGGAAGGCTGGAATGAGAATTTGATGGCGAGGTATCCGGTATATATGGCGTGGGGGGATGAGAGGTGGGAGATGGGGGAAGACAAAGATTGTGGAGGAGGTTTGGGAGGAGAAGAAGATGAGGGCGGAGGAGGCTTGGTATGGGGAGGTTGGTGTTGCGGTTGGAGACAGGCTGGGTCATGAGGGAGAAAGTAAAAAGCTCGTCTATCGTACCGTTCTGTACCTGATTGCTTTTTCTTAAATTTTTGATCCGGTCCAGGTAATGTGGACCAAAAAGTAACCTTTTGACAACAATGGTTTCGATTATTCGCGGGAAGTTTGCTCAATTCCCCCAAGTTCTTTGCTGCCGAAGGTTATCTGACTTGAATACAGACGGTACAAGCCGTGCGTAAAGGGATTGATTGCCATGCGATTAACCAGTAGACTCGCAGGTCTCAACCCCTTTTCTTTTTTCGAGAACTCCAACCATCCTCTTGACTGGCCAACTGTCCTCTATTCATCGCTTTTGATCCAAGCCAGCCAGCTTCGTCAAATCAAAACATTACAAGCCTCGATCAACACGTTTCCCGAGAGGTTCTGGCGTGCTAGTACGGACGGCTTTGCGCAACGAGGAGGGGGGCCAAAGGAGAACAGTATGTAGAGGCTTGTGAATTCGAGAGCGGCTCTGGGGGGGGAAATCTGTGGGATTTTTTGGGAGGCTGTGGTTACATATCACCGTAATTCGGGTCTCGTTTGGAGAAACATATGCTAGATTGCAAGGAAACGCTGATGCAGACCTCGTCACCATGTCGTGCATTGCTCCGTCGCTCGTCTATTCGAGATTTTCAATCATTTGAGCTAACGATCTTTAAAAAACAAACCGCTTGGTCATGGACTTGGCACAGCGCGACAAAAGTTCCATTTCATTGTCTCTTGAGATATCGCTCTAGGCTCGCCATTTTCGCCCCGGCACGTTCGACTGAAAAGGTAGGTGTATATGTGTAGAAAGATCGCGTACGGCTAATGGCCCCCCCTTTTCTTTATAGGATTCGAACTCATCCCCGCCAAAAGGTTCTTGTGTTAGCGTATGTTATCCGAGTCAACTTCAGGTTGATGAATTTAATGAGTGCGCAGAGTGTGCGGTCTCGGTCCTTTACGAGTGATCGAATATTGTTTTTAAAATCTTTTTGTTTTGAGGTTGGAATAAATAGGGTGTAGAGATAAAAGGGCGGTAAGTGGCTACATCTTGTAGATACGAAGATTACAGTCTACACGGTAGAAAGAAATCGAGAGGGGATAGATAGGATACAGTAAGAAGGAACATATAGTTTACGAAGAGGATATCAGAATGGAGAGTCGACAGATGGTATTAGTAGCAATGCATGAAAAGGTTTGAGGAATAGGTGTACATTTGGCCTTTATGTGCTAATGTGTATAGAATATCCAAATACTTAACCGTAGGTAGGACTTGCTGGACCGTTGGAAAGGCGGTGCTCATATTGCTGTTGCTGCGTGGTTCACGAAGATTTGATTTTCTAGCCCGTAGTAGAGATTGTTGAAATGCTACTCTGAGTTGACCAAATGATAACAATATTAAGTGATGGAAGGGGAATAAGTGAGGGGATATCTCATGAAGGGCGGAGTATCCTCTTTTCACGAACGGTGTATGCTTTTAAACTGTTCTCAGATGACGGATCAAAGTATCCTGGCATAGTAGTAGGATAAGACTTGAACAAAGGCTGTGTAGGATGATGGCCATGTAGCTCACGCAGAACAATGGAAGTTGAGGCCATTTTGTGATTCAAACATTCCTCCCCCTTACCTGACCAGTCTTCCACGCCACCATTCCCGAAGCGGGTAGCCGGGTTTGATTAGTAATGTAGGGTTGTTCGCCGACGCTCCCCGTCTCACTGAGTCGCTGTCATGGGTCCATGTGCCTTGCATTAATCCGTATTGCAAAAGATTTGCTCTATTACAAACCACTGCAACTCGACTCCATCCATTGGTTCACTCGTGTAAAATCGATTCGGAACGATAAGGCTATACTGCGGAATTCATGGTCTCAGATCTTGTGTACGCACTGTTTCCCCGCTGACTGGAGGGATTATTCGGCCTCATATACCCAATGAAGCTTAGGGGAAAAGGGACGGTAGCATCGGTACGACGTTTGCTGGGGTTTTCTGATGAAAGCTCCAAGAATTCTTAGATATGAGCTCTGGAAGTTCCCAAGCGCAATTTTTCCAGGATCCTGTTGTCTGTGTTCGGATCATTTTTCTTTATAATGTATTTCTCCCCATCGTTGCTACTGGTGGCAGCGGCCTATGTGTTTGCAACGCCCACTGCATATGAAAAGTTCTCTCCAGGGCCGAGTGCGCATACCAGGAACGGCACATGTAAGTTTCCCAGAAGCACGATGTTTCTATCACCGCGAATCGCTGAGTCTTGTCTTGTAGATATAGGAACATCTCTTCCTCAGCTATCACAGGAGATCTTCCTGGGCATACCCTTTGCACATGCCCGCCGTTATGAAGTCGCCGACTCTTTGACTTCCACATGGAGCTCGCCCAAACCCGCAACAGAATTCGGGATCGTATGCGCTGGATTCGGAACCAACCCGCGCGAAAACTGGCCCGTAGGCGAAGATTGTTTGAACTTGAATGTCGTGAGACCTAACGATACAAAATCAGGAAGTGATCTGCCTGTGATGGTTTGGATATACGGGGGTGGCTTCAGGCAAGGCACGAATCGGGATCCGGAGTTCAATACAAGTTATATCGTGCAAACTTCAATACAGATAAACCATCCAGTCATCGTTGTATCGATCAACTATCGCCTTTCCGGTTTTGGCTTCCTCGACTCTGACCAAGTGCGCGCGCAAGGCATCACGAATCTCGGCATCCGCGACCAATGGAAAGCATTGGAGTGGATCCATGAGAATATTGAAGGCTTCGGAGGAGACCCTTATAAAGTGACAATTTGGGGTGAGTCGGCGGGCGCGTTTTCAGTAAGCGACTTGCTTCAGGCATATGGAGGGAATAATAGAGGACTCTTCCACGGAGCCATTATGGCGAGTGGGACGAGTTTTCCGAGGTTAGCGCCAGATGTTGGTGCAGCGCAGGTGATATATAACAATATAACCAATGCGACGGGGTGTGGCAGAGCGATTGATACATTGCAGTGCTTGAGAGATCGTGAGTATAGTCCTTCCGGCGGCTTAAGAGTTGAGCGTCAACTGACGAGAACCAGTGCCCTTTGAGAAACTGAACGCCACGCTCTTTGGCCAGAACGAGGGGCAAGTCTTCGAGCCACAGGTCGACGGCGACATTATTCGGGACATTGCTTTGACCCAATTCCAGCAGGGCCTAGTCGCCCGGGTCCCCATAATCACAGGCTGCAACTCCGACGAAGGCATATCCTTTGCCCAATTTCCCGTAAATACCGAAGCACAGCTTTCCGCCATTCTGCAGGGTGGCATAAAAATCAATGCCACGGAGGCGCAGGAGTTACTTGATCTTTATCCCATAGATGCCCCAGCGCCGCCATACTCGCAGCCACTATCAATTGACTGGGTAGGTCTGACCGCCGCAGTTGGACTCGCGTCCGGCACCCAGACTCGGCGCGCCTACGCAATAGTTGGAGATTGGATATTCATGGCCGGCAGACGCTTTACCGCTGTGCACTGGAAAGCTGCATCTGGACACCAAGCGTACTCTTTCCGCTTCGATACTGACCCCTCACGTTTCCCCCTCGTCGTAACGCCAGGTTTGGGACCCGGATTTGCTCAGCACGGCTCGGAATTGAGCTACGAATTCCGCATACCTTATATCAGTCCCACACCATACCCGCCACTGCCGAACGTGACGGCCATGCAAAAGGTTAGCTACGCAATGCAGGCGACTTGGGTGAGTTTCGCAGCGACGGGAAGCCCAAATCGCCATGGCCTGAGCTGGGTGCCGCGATGGCCGACTTATGACGAAAGCCCGAGTAACTTTGTATTCAATGGGACATTGGATAACGTGTTGAACCTGCATATCGAGAAGGACGATTTTCGGAACCAGGGGATCCAATGGTTCAACGATAGGCGGGCCTTACTTGGTAATTAGAAGAGTCGATTCCTCGGCCTGTTGAACGCCAGCCCAATAACGAGCACACTTTTCCATACCAAGTTTATTGTTTGTCTAGCAGCTGTATCAAAAGAAGCATTGCAAAAATAGATCAAACGTTTCGACAGTGTAGCACTCGAGCGTACCAAGAGCGAACCTAGAAAGTCAATGAAATCTAAATCTTGAACCATGGAGCGATGGTAGCTTAATGGTCAAATACATAGGTATTTTAGGTCAAGAGTAGTTCATTCAATATCCATTGAAGAAACAGGAACCAGAACAGGGAATCGGTCAAGGCATTTCCTACTGTAGATCCAGATAGTCCCTCAGCTATCAGCTAGGAATTTGTAAGCTGCACAAATCACCAGTCAATATTCCAAGGTAGTCCTTGCTGAATCCGCATTCATAATTGTACACGTGATTTGCATCGTTGAAGAAAGAAGTCTCGACCATTTTTTTCGGGACGCTGGCTATGGAGTCGAGCAAGCTCTGGAGTATACGCTGTGATATATGTAGCTGCAATGTTAGCTACCTAGATAGATCTTGAGAACGCCCATGATCTCTTTAGTTCAAGACTACACTATTATTGGGTTCTCGTCGTTGCAGAGAAAAGAAAGTAAGAGACGTTCCAAAAACACGTGTTGTGACTTCGTCACATGGTAACAGCCTCCCCCGGAGTTTAGGGGTTCCTTATCTTATCGCCTTATCACCCCACACAGCATCATATCGCAACGGCTGCCCCACCGGCACTTGAGATTTCCATTGAGCTATGGCTGGCTGTTCAAGTTACAGCTCAGGAATGGTCGACGTCCTCAGACACCAGCGCCGACTAGGCTCTCGCCGTTAGACTTCCTCAACAATGGCGGCCAACGACCCAGGCATCCTCCCCCTCCCTTTGGCAGAAGATCCGATCAAAGGAGGTCTCTCCGGCACCACCGAAGAGCGCCCCGTCGCCCCCGACCAATTCGACCCCAAATACGAGACCACTCGCTGGGAAATCTGGGCTTACTACGCCTACTACACTGGCAACAACGGCCTGACCCTGTTCAACTTCGCGCCCACCGCATTCCAGAACCTGCTTTCTCAGGCAGCGGGTGATGGTGGGGTGCTGCGGTTTGCGGGGAGGGGCAGGACGATTAATAGTATTGTGTTGCTGGCTAATGGGATTAGTTTTGCGATTCAGGTTGTGCTGTTTTTGGTGGTGGGCAGTTATGCTGGTGGGTCTGGGGGTAGGGTTTGATTAGGGGGGGATGAGGGCTGATTAAGATAGATTTTGGACGGTCGAGGCCGAATATTTTGATTGTGTTTTCAATTGTGGCTTTTGCGGTTGGATTCGGGTGGTTGGGTGTACATACGGCGAATAAGTGGGAGGTCGCGACGGGGTTGTATATAGTTGGATGTGAGTATTTGCTGAGGTTGTGTTCCTGACCGGAAGCTGAACTTCTGCAGTAATTGCGTATCAGACAACCCTAACATTCTGGACTGCTGCTTTCCCTGGCCTCGCGCGTAACACACCGGGACTGAGAGCGAAAGCCGAGCAGTATAATCATGGCACTATTACGCGCGACGAATATGATTTCGCAGACATGATGCAGCGGAGTCGGCTGTCAAACATGGCGTTCTATGTTCAGTCTTGTGGCGAAATCGTCATTTTGGCCGTCATTGTGGGAGTGCTGTATGGCGTGAATGTTAGGGCTAGTCAGGATAAGAACAACTGGGGATTGAGTGTTTTGATTGCCTTTGCTACCGGTATATGGCTGCTATTGGCGCTTCCGTGGTTTGCTCTAGAGAAGCGCAGACCGGGCCAACCTGTGCCTCCTCATATGAACATGTAAGTATCCCAGGACTCGTAATTGCGTCATGCTGATTTTGGATGCAGAATCACGGTGGGCGTCTGGCAATTGTACCGAGCCATTACACAAATTTGGCGATTGAAGCAGAGTTTGTTGTATCTTATAGGTAATCAAATACGGTTCTCATTGATGGGCGAAAAAACTAACAGGATCAACAGGCTACTTCCTCCTGGGCGACTCGCTCAACACCACCGTCACTGTAGTCGCTACACTTCAAAACACTGTCGTGTCGTATGACACTCTCACCTTGACCTACCTCCTTCTCCTTGGTATTGGTGCCCAAGCCATTGGTATCTACAGTTTCTGGTGGATCCAGCAGCGTTTCCGTATTGGAACAAAGCTCATGTTCAATGCAGTCATGATCGGTATCATCTTGCTGCAAGTCTCTGTCATTTTGATCCTGCTAGCAGACTTACAGTTGAGATGACAGGGACGGTTGGGGTATGATAGGCATCTGGTCGCAAAATTTTGGCTTTCACCACGTTTGGGAATTGTAAGCTATCTTGTCCTTTCACCCTTCTTTCTCTGGCTTACATGTTCCGCATAGCTGGCTCTATCAGACTTTCTATGGCCTTTTTATTTGCCCTTGGTATTCATACTCGCAAATAATGATATCAGAAGTTACACCCCGCGGCAAAGAATTCTTGTTCTTCTCGCTCTTTTCCATCATCGGCAAGACGTCGTCTTTCATAGGTCCTTTGGTCTCGAGTGCGGTCATCGATGCATCACCTGGTCTGAATAACTCAACGCCGTTCTATTTCCTGTTCGGTCTGAGTTTGGCAAGCTTTGCGTTGTTGGCATGGGGTGTAGATTTGAAACGGAGTAGAGAGGAGCAAAGAGACTTTTTGAGGGAAGAGAGAGGTATTAGAGAGAAGTGGAGCGATGAGCAAGCTAAGTAATTGGGACTGATGGGAGGAAGTATTAAATCATTCGCAAGTGGCTTGCTCGAAATCTGGTCCAAACCAAGCTACCGAATCATGGCCGTTGAGATGATCGTTGAATCGTAAATTAGTATCGACAATTGACATAAGAGACCTGAACGAACAGCGAAATCATAAGTCGTTAACCCGCCAGAACGTCAATAAGTCAAGCTATCGAGTCGATTCACGCACTCACGTCATCCCATTGAAAGACTCCCTACACCGAAGATTCGAGAACCGTGAGGTAACTAATTTGATAATGATTTGTATCAGTGTTAAGAGGGTTGAAGAAGGGTCTGCCTACCATTGAAAGCCAGGGTAATCAAGGTTACAGCTTAAGTGTGCTTGCCATCACTCTGCGACAAATTTCACCTCAACCGACGATTTTAGCTCCACATCCTCTGGTTCTACAGAGAGTCCATCCACATGTGATGGCGATGTCTTGTAATTGTTGCGCCTGGCCGTCTGTTTTGTCCTTCCACCTGACGAAGACCCTTGATCCTTGATCTCGACTGCCATGACATTCTTCCCTATGACCTCAGCATAATCGTGAGCCTTTTGGATAGCATCACGCAAAGCAGCCTTGCGAGACTCAGATCCTAGGTCTTCCTTTGTTCGGTCGGTGAGTATGTACTCGGTATTCTCGACGGTAGTGTGGGGCATTTTGAACAGAGTACTGGTAACTTCGCTGAGCTTCTCAAAATCCCGGAAAATCACATTAAAGTCTGTGCTCGCTTCGAACTGGCGCGGAAGTTGCACATTCTCGTTGTTCCGTGAAGCTGAAGGGATCCATGACCTAGTGTTCGAGGAAGTGATGGAGAAAACGGTAACAGGCGCATCGGGGGTGGCGTTACCATCTTCATCTTTAGGAGCAAGTTCTTTGAATATCTTCACGAGCTTATTGGAAGTTGAGGTTACATCCTCGGACACGGCTTCTTGAGCGGTGCCTTCGGAAGATACATTGACAAGGAGAATTGCTCTCTCGGCATGTCGGGAAATGATAGAGCTGCCTTTCAAGGTGATCTCTAAGGGAGCCATATTTCTGTCGTCGCTTCTGCTGTTATTTCCGGGAAATTTATGGACAGCAGGTGCCGCCCTCTATGATCATTCATCCGTAAGGTAGACGTGAGTCATACTCGGTCCTTCCGCCTACAGGCTGGAGCGTGGAGTAAAGTCTAAGTATGCGCTCCACTGCTTCAGGCAACGACAGACATATTGTTGCCCGTCACGTGCCCGGTAACGGAAAACTTTTCTCCGAGCTCTGTCAGTCAATTCCAGAGGCCAGCCATGTGACAGCTTGACCTCGAACAGGTTAGCGCTGGGTTTGCCAAGCCCTAACGCAGCCAAGCTTAGAGTCATAGGTACGACTTCCAGGTTGCCGCTCTGCCGTCACTCACAGACCAAGATGCTCGTTAGTCGACCATCTGCCCATCATGGTGGCCTTTGCCGTATAAAGAGTGAACCCGTCCTTCTCAGGTTCGGTACTAAGTTCACTGTCACCTATATCACCGATTGCATCCCCCATAAATTTCCTGATGTCCACGACAGAGGTCAACGCTTTTCACATTCTAGGTAGCGGTCGAAAGCATGTTCTGGGAGAAATCCAGCAGTTGCCTCAACCAAGATGATGCGGTCCACCGGGGCATATTCTTGCCAAAGCACATGATCCCACCCGGTCAAGATGGCTATCGTACTCCTACAATTGAGGATTATGAGCACCAGATTGCCCATTCCGCTCGCGATGAGCATATTCGAGGTGGCAAGTCAAGTGGCAGCTCTCGCACTCGCCTACCCGTCCTCCACTCAGGAATCTTCGGAAAGCACCGCAACCTAAGCAGACTCAATGTCAGCCACCGAATAGAGGAAAAGCTGCAGTGGAGGGAGCGCATCCGTCACTTTACATGGACATTTTTTACCGTCACAATGGCTACTGGAGGAATTGCAAATGTAATATATAGTGGTAAGATCCCGAAACCATGTTGGCAAGTAGATGGTAGCTAAATGGCCTGTGACAGTTCCCTTCCGTTTCAAGGGCCTTGCGACTATTGGCATCGTCTTCTTTCTCTTCAATATACTGTTATTTATTTTCAATGTAGTTATGATATCTCTACGATTTTATACCTATCCAGAAACTTTCAAAGCCTCTTTCATGCACCCTAGCGAGCGGTTGTTCATGCCAGCAGCGGTGGTTTCGTTTGGGACTATTCTTATCAATATATCGCAGTACGGAGTGTCAAGAGCCGGCCCTTGGTTGAGTCGTGCCGTTCTTGTTATGTTCTGGTTAGATGCTACGTTAGCTCTCATCTCTTCGGCTGGAATATATCTACTGATGTGGGCGGAAACTCCTAGTTTGTCATCATGCAACACTAACATAGCGCAGGTGGTCTACTAAATCTTTTACAATATCAACCATGACTCCGATCTGGGTATGTGTTCTCTTATGACGCCAGAGGAAGATGTTTCCCTGATTTGATCTAGATATTCCCCGCCTACCCACTTCTTATAATTGGCCCGCATGCAGGCGTCCTCAGCACGACACTGGAATCTAAGCAAGCACTTGACATTATCATTGGGGGATTCACAATACAGTACGTGTTTTCTGAACCAATTCTTCATTATCTGAGCCTTGTCCTGATTTCTACACGTGCTCCTGGATCACATTGAGCTTTTGTCCCCTTTCTCTCTATCTAGATCCATCACAAGTTCTACTCTTACAAAAAGATCAGGCAATGCTGACTCTGAAACTTACGACAGAGGCATCGGATTCATGGTCTCGTTAATGATCTACTCGGCTTTTATCTACCGTCTCATGACGCAAAAGCTACCACAAGAGAGCACCAGACCCGGTATGTTTGTCTCTGTCGGCCCAAGTGGCTTCACGGTAGCTGGTGTCCTTGCAATGGCAGAAGCTTTACAGCGAGCAATACCCAAGGAGTTCATGGGCGATGGAATACTAGCGGCAATGATTCTTAGGGTTACGGCCAACTGGATGGGCCTTTGGATTTGGGGTCTAGCGCTCTGGTTTTTCTTCGTCTCCGTCGGCGCTCATTGGTCATGTGTCGGCCATGAGAGAATGACTTTTGGTCTGACCTGGTTTTCCTTTGTATTTCCTAACACCGCACTCATCACCGCTACATTTGCAGTTGGGAAAGCTTTCGATTCGAAGGCCATACAGATTGTCGGCTGTGTGATGACCCCAATCCTGATTTTTGTCTGGTTCTTGGTCTTCGGCATGATGATTCGGGCCATCATCCTCAAGCAGATTTTGTGGCCGCAAAAGGGTGAAGACAAGGACGAAGGTGGTTTCAAAGGGCCAGAAAAACGAAGCGAGTTGAAAAATAGACAAGACGTCTCCACTGTATAGTTGCATATTGCACGTTGGAGATGGGAGAGGCTGGAGCTATTACTATGCCCCACAAAAACAAGAGCCACTCTATACGCCGCCGCAGGCCTCTGAAGCCTAAACCACGCTCCTAATCTTTCCCGTTTTCACCTCATAAACCCAGCCGCTAACGACCGCCGATTCCGGAATCGCTTTGCTCTCCTTCAAATATTTTACGTCGTCCTCGACTGCTTGTTCCAGATTGGAGAATGGCTGGAAGTCCAACCCCGCCAGCTCCTTCTTCGCCTCCGCCCCAATGTTTTTTTCCACAACCGCGTGGACGTCATCGTTCTTGAACGTTAACATGCCGCATCCTGTATGCTTGATAACGAGGATCTCGGTTGTGCCGAGCAGCTGTTCGGAGATCACGAGCGATCGGAGAGCGTCGCGAGCACTGCCTCCAGCATTGCGGATTATGTGGGCGTCACCAAGCGGGATGCCGTATGCAGAGGCAGGATCAATGCGAGCATCCATGCATGTTACTGTAGACAAAGTAGTAGAGTTAGAAACCCGAGTGATAAATTATTGTCAAAATATGGCGAAGTCGACCTACCAACGGCATATTTCTTTGCAGGCGGCAGGGCGAGGTCGCCTTCCTTGAAATCAGCGGCATAATTTTTGTTTGCCTTGACAAGGTTTTCTTGGATTGAGGTTGCCATTCTCTAGCAATCTTTCAAGTCGTCGGGTTCTTTAGAGGAAAAGGGGGAATCGTAGTTTTTGATGTTTGCAAACCGATTTACGCAGATATTGGGGGCACAATCGTGCCATGATAGGACGATTTACGCCAAATCGAGCACGCAATAGTCAAGCTCAACCCCGAAGGCGGGGGAGATATTCCAAAGGGTGAGGGGCAGTCACGTGCACATAAAGTATCCTGCTATTCAGAAGTCTTTGACGTCTCAAGAATAATGTTTGACGATGTGATCACAAGAGGACAATAGCATCATCGAACGAGGGTGAGGTATGCCTCACCCAGTGCGTGCTTCTGCTAAGAAAATACATTGTCCTCTGCTTCATTCTCGGTAGGCCGCTACACCGTCTCTTCTCTATGATTTTAAACAAAGCTTGTCCATGGCGACTTGAAGGACTCGAAGAGATGGAGAGCAACGACTAGGCCGTCATACCGAAATTATGTCATCGCGCAACCATGTTCAGATGCGAGACTGAGGCTCTTCGGAGGTATAAGACAAGGCACGGGCCGGGAGAAATTGCGCTGCAGGTGTGAAAGACGGACAAGCATTTCGGGTGTATGAGTCATTTCAAGTTCCGAGTCGAACATGTAACAAGAAGGAATGGAGTTGGATAGCCTGAATCAAAAGGATTCCCCTACGTGCAACAGATCTCATCCCCCAGCACTGAAGTCTCCCCACATTGGGCCAGTCCGACATTTTGAGGCGTGAGATTTATGTGCCAACACAGGCTGAGCACAGCTGAGTTCCTGTGCCAGATGGCTACCAACTTGGCCGCTATCCAATCAGCGTGAGACGGCACTGTTGGTCATTTCAGGTGGCCCGTGGGTTGGTAGTCAGGAAGCACAGCTGGTGAGCTGTGCGTTGTGACCAACTCAAGGGGAGTCTGGCTACCGTTTCAGCCCGCATCCGCAAAGTAGGCTCCGAGATCCTACCGTTGGGGATGCCCGTTGTGTATCGGTTCAGTGCTGTGCATAGGTATCTTCCGCATGGATACCTTGAAGCAGATGTATCAGCCATCGGTACTGGAATTTCGTTTGGCCGCATCCAGCCTAGTGCATTTACTCTAGTTAATTTTAGATTTCTCGTCGAAGCTCAACGCCTAGAAGACCCTCGCCTCTATCCAACCTCCGTACCTTCTAGGTATCCAAATCGAAAGAACACCATTCCTACTAACCAGGCGCGCTCGTTAAATATTGTTCTCATATTTATTGTCCGATGGGTCAAACGATTGTGTCTCTATAATCGTGCCGCACAGACCCCAATGCTGGCACACCGGCGTCAAGAACTATAAAGATGCTTTGCAGCCCTAGGCTTTAGAAGTACCTTCCGGAGTACTATTGTATATTTTGGCCTGTTGAACGTAGCACTACTTGACACTACTACGGAGATACTACCACGTAGTACACGGAACGAAAGGCACTCCCGCAGATCGCCAGGCGAAACAAGCAATTCTTGCGCATTGCGCGCCAATGTCCATCTTACGGTTCAAAGCTCGTCCCATACCTTCAGCGCTCGCAAGCGACTGCTACCTCTAGGTTGTGGTTGGACTTCATCTTACACCCTCGCGTAAGTTTGTGTTCCAGCAGATACCGCCAGGACGTCTTGCATGAGTGAGTCCCTGTATCATCGCCTCTCCAAGACCAACAAGCATTTGACTCTTTGCTTACAGGCTACGTCGCGGCTCAGCAGTTCTAGTTGTCCCTTGTCAGGCTGTCACAGGCAATTTTGATGGCTTCAAGCTAAGCGGGGCCTACAGCCGTCAACCGATGGCAAATTCCAACGCTTATGGCTAGAGTCAGTTGTTTGTTTCTATCAAGTGCGCTTTTAATTTCCTTCGTCAACTAGCCCCCAGAACTTCCATGGCCCTTCAGGAGACTAGATCTCTAGACTGTCCTAAGTGTCGTGTGCTTTGATCTCTTTATGTCTCACTTATGAATTTGAAATCGCAGAGATTTCTTCCTCTCTATTGTACTTGCATATTTTTTACCTGCTGCTGCACAGGTTATACCAGTCAAGGTCGGACAGAGTCATGGCTTTTGCTATGCAGCTTCCGTCCGGAGTCGATGCTCTCGGAATAAGCCATTCTGGCTCTATCAGAAGTACAGAGACGACTAAAAGCGTTGTGTCAATTAGAGAAGCTCATTGCACAACCTTTGCTTCAGTTAGGGCAAAGGAGGTTGCCGTTGGACGACGGACCAAGGTCCAGATGGACAGACTGCCCAACAGTGGGCATAAACTCACGCGCACCAAAACCATTACTCGCCTACCGTTTAACCCCGTCAATGCCTCTCCTCGAGGACTCCGAAAAGTCCCATCTTCTCGAAGCCGACCGTCTCAAGCTCAGCCCGACCGAGTCCGGAAATCCTCGCAGCACCAACTATACTCATCATCACGACGTTCCTCGAAGTCTCTGCCTCCACACCCTTCGTCTCAACGGTCTTCGAAATCTCTCCCTCCAGACCCACCCGAAACACCTACGCGAACTCCCTCTCATGCTGTAACGGTCCAGCGTTCGCGACGTCCACGAAACCGAAGACTTCGAGGACCCCCCAATTCGCCGGTTATAGGCGTACCAAATAATACCTGTCGCACCCCAGCGAAAGCGCCCACTCAAAGCCCATCAGCCTCCATCTTTGAAAGCCCACCACACCTACAGCGTGGACAGCGAAACATAATAAGTAAACTGTTCATTCCAGACACTCCTAGAACTTCGATTTCAAGGATAAATACTGAAGGTGTTGAAGACACTCCTTGGCAAGAATATGACATCCCACAAGAGCTCGAACTTGTTTACCATGATACGCCAGAGGAAATCCGAAATATTATCCAAGAGTCACTTGACGAGCATCGAGCTATGCGAGCTTCGAGATTGCACGCTCAAGCAATCATAGTCAGAACTACCATAACTCAATCCTCAAGTGCAAATGACAAAGGCAAGGGACGAGTGGCTGTCGAAAGTTCTGCTATGGTATCCCACCGACGCGGCAAATCTTCACTGTCTAGTGACGATTCTGCCATAAGTCCAACTCAAAGCGATACTAGCAGTGGGTGCCTCCAGCCGCCGCCTAGAATTTTTGGACATTCAAGTGCCATGAGCTCTCAAGAGAGCCTGTTGTCCGACCCAAGCTCAGGTACTGCCACCCCGCTGACAGGCAAAGACAAGCGTTCGAAAAGAGATGGATTCCTATGGCTGTTCTCAGGTCGGAAAAATAAACCAACCATATCGCCAGCGCCTTCGCATGATGAGCTGAGACATTATGAATGTACGAGCTGCTTTGACGATCTTCCCCAAAAGAAGGCCGTGACCTTGCCGTGCCGCCACAAGTACTGTTCTACATGCTTCTCACACCTCGTCAACACAGCAATTACTAACGAAGATACATTCCCACCAAAATGCTGCCTGCAAGAAATCCCCAGGTCAACGCTGCGGTTGCACCTAAATCCTAAGCAAATGGCAGATTTCGACCAGAAAAGCTTGGAATATGCGGTTTCGATCGGAAGTCGCTACTACTGTGCGAAGCCCGATTGTGCTCGGTGGATCAATACCCGCCTATCTCAAACATCGGGCGGTATTTTAACGTGCAGCTACTGCAGTTTTCATACCTGTGGTTGCTGTCGCGGCCCTCAACATGCCGAACACGAGGAGTGTCCCCACGACTTTGGTCTAGATGCGACATTGGAAGAAGCTGAACGGGCAGGATGGCAGAGATGTTATAATTGCAGAGCGATGGTAGAGCTTAATACAGGCTGCAGGCACATCACTTGCAAGTGCAAAGCCGAGTTTTGGTAAGTCAACAACATAAAGGGAATAGCCGCGCTGACCTTTCTCAGTTACACCTGTGGTGCAAAGTGGAGGACTTGTGGATGTACAGAGCAAGATCAAGTTCGAAGGCAAAATGAGATTGCTGAACGCCGTGACATAATGGAAGCACAGGCGAGAAAAAAAGAAGCTGAAATAAGAGCAGCAATCGCAGCTGTAGAGGCAGCAGAGCGTGAATTAGTCGCAGAGCGAGAAGCTGAACAAGCACGCCTTGCAGAGGAATCGCGGCGAATATCCGCGAAAGAGTATGCGAGGCTAGACGCTATCCAGCGATTCTTTGAAAAATTGCGTACAGTGATGGACAAGGTCAGCAGGGAACAAAGTGAGGCTATAGACAAGCGTCACAAGGCAGAACTGGAAGAGATTGCCCAGCCGGAGGCACCCACGATATCTGGCGTCGGGGCTCTAGGAGCAGCTATTGTAGCTTCTGAGAGGGCTAAGATCATCGCCAGCACAGACAGTAAAGTGCGGGAGCTGCAACGGAAGCATGCGAAGGAACTTGTCGAAACGATTGCAAGGCACCGCAAAGACGAGGACAACTACCTCTTGAAGCCTGTTCCACAAGAAGTACAAGATGCAGATGTCAAGAAAGCGGCCGTGCATGAAATGCTGTTATCGGCACAGCAACTAGAGCGAACGACATTAAAGTCTCAGCACATACACGAGGTTCAAAAATGGCAGAAGCGTGGAGCAATGGTGTTGCAGGATTTCGATAAGAGAACGGACAAGCAGCAGCAGCAGATTGAAGAGACCACTAGAGTGGCTCGGTTCGCCTTGATGACGAAACGGCAGATTTTCTCGGATTGGAAGTGGTTTGATGCAATTTTTCTGGACCGCGCCTTGATGATGGGCGAAGATGAACGGCGCATGATCATGTCCGGTGCTGACGCCCCTTCTCGCGGGTGAAAAATTTTCATTAGATGCAATGGCGGGAGGAGATTGGTTGACGATCCTTTATGACCTTGACCACCTATATACCAGAACCGTCCTTGGTTCACATAATCTAACAGGTTCGGCCTTATCAGTGCCGGCCGGCATTCTGACTACACCGTTGATCCTCTGGAAGGATTTGATACCAGTTTGAATTATTAACCATCTAGTTTATCCGATTCTTTCCCAGTATTCTAGATGGTGACTCAACAAAGCCATTCTCTTCTTCCTCTCCTCCATATTCTGTGTCTGAACTAGAATCCTTTTTTAGGTCTCCACATCCACTACTTCATGCCAAATCTTCCCTTCTTTCATGTAGAGCAACAGCGGCTCTATATTTCGATTGTTAACAAAAGTCCGAGGAGAGAAGCGCACATCCACGACGGTGTTCCATAGAACAGCCAGATCTTGAATCACCAACCCATCTGGGATGATCTCTCGAATGTTTTGATCAAGGCCCGCACATCTCAGCTTTTCCCGTATCGTGGCTTTCAGTTGCTCTAGCTTGATGGAAAGGTCTACGGTGAGGAAGAAGTGCGCCCCTGCTACCTGCTTGTTAATATGATGACTAACGCGATTGAACGATCCGGAGCGGAAGCCGCCTCTGTGAATGGAGGTCCTGATGTTGCGGAAGTTGAGCATCGTGTGGGTGTGTCAAGAGAATCAGGTTGGCTTGAGGCAGATTGGCCTGATCGAGGTGCATAGCTCCGTCGACTCGACCGAAGAGTGGGCGTCGAACCCGACCAGATGGGAGGAGAGAAGCTATTCTCAGGGCCGGCGCTCCTATCACTAAATTGCTGTTTTGGCAAAATCGATACTCTCGAAATTAGGCTCGGATCAAGGCTCGAAGTCTGGTAGTTGTGAACAGGGAGTTGGCTGGCTTCGTCGTTACCAGCAGCTTCTTCGCGGGCGTTTCCGTAGCGGCGAGACATGGCGACCACGAGCTGGATTTGAAATGGCTACCTTCTGGTGAGGTACTTCGCGCTTTTTATGTATTTTCAAAGGATCAACCAAACTTTCGTATCGCTCCTGAACCTTTTCTAGCCTTTTCACAACGCCCTGTAAGAGGAACAAACATATAATTGCAGGGCAATTCCTAGAAGCAGCTATGTAGCTCGCTCGCTCACATTTATAAAGATGCACCGCGCTAAGCCGCGTTGCCGCCGATGCAGGGTATCCTTTCGCTGGATCACATCCCACCTCTTTCCTTTACTACATCTGCTTTTGCCCCTCTTTGTCTACCCCAACCACGAATAATGGTTCAGAATAATGACAATGGTCTCCTAGGGCCTACCTGGGCATTTATAGGAATCGAGGTTTTGGGGAATGGATTGAAAGTATGAAGCTACATTGTCTAATCCATGATCTGCGAAGCAGAGTAAATTCACATCTCAGCAAAACCCTCATATCTAATTTGCTCGATCTATCATGGAATATCTGTCCGGCTTACAGACCGCTTGAAAAGCTCTCGATCAAGGAAAGAGAAAACCTCCACCACATTCATCCCCAACGTTCCTACGGAGAAAAGCAGCAACGAACGCCGCCGATGCAGATTCTTTCATCCATGATAACAGTCTTGACTGAAACCGTTTGCATCCAACTGCAATACCGTGAAAATTCTGATGGCCCAGTGCGAGAATCTAGTGCCTTGCGCCCCTATCTTATCTATGCAGGCTCAGAGCTCCGAAGGGGATGTCTTTTCCGGTCCAGCAGCGTAATGGAAAATCAACAGTGGTAAAAGCGGGAGACGCTCCACATCAAACAACCAGTGAGACCCAACAGTTTCTCCACATTGCCACCGCTTGTCAACCGATCCTTAAGTACAAGTCAAAACGCCTCTAAGTCGCGCTCTGATGACGACTTTGGGTCGGTGTTGAAGTTGGTGGGTTCAAGAGGTGGGCGGGTGTTCGTTGTTGTGCGGTCCAGGAAGTTCTTGTCCGCTGCCTTGGTTTTTCTAGAGATTTTTGCCCTTCGTTGGATCGAGATGCTCCACCTTCGGTCAGGGACACCTCCGCTTTGGCATACGTATAACTTATGAATACCTCGGGAATTGCGCCGATAGTTGATCGGTTTTACCCCATGGGCTCGTGAAGGCACGAGAGGAATCAATTTTGGTGCTTTAAATACCCTTGTATCGTCGTCCTCAAGATCGTCGACTTCTTCGTCGTCATCCTTTTCTGCTCTGCTGCTTCGGCTTTGGAAGCTGGCTTGAGGGACCGTGTCTGGCTTGACGGATTTTTCCCGGTCTTGTTCATCGTCGTCACCCAGCATCGTCCCTGGCGAACCCGTTACAGTGCTTGGCGATTCTAAAAACGTACTCGGTGAGCCCACATGGGTGCTGGGCGATACTGTATCCATATCTGGCATTGTCTTTGTCCTAGAAACTAAAGTTCTCGGTCAGCTTTCTCATCACCAAGTATGGAATTCGCAAATCTCTGCATACCTACGTCCTCTGTGCGCTTTCAGCTAGACTTCTACCCTGCCCTCTATCTGCGTACTCCAAAAGGGACCTAGAAAATATCAACACTTTGCATACATAATCAACAAGCACTGGGACTTCTACCGTTTTAGAAACTGTCTCGAAGTTGTTAACTTACGCACACAGAGGTTGATAGCTCAGTTTAGTTATGCTCTGGAAGAGTCGAGAGGCGCACAGCGTCGATAGCTTCAACCTAGGTAAGATCAGAAAGGCGTCAGCGAATCTGCATGCCAACAAAGCAACAATTAAATCCCCTACCGTTCAAAGCACGTCCTAAAACTCCTGCCTTGCGCATACAGCGTCTACTTAATATGCTAAAAGAAACTAAAAAGCGTATGTGGTGTGCTAAAGGTTGAACGATTATTTAGGGGGTATTGCACTCAATAATTACTTTTCGTCCGATGTGTTGACGGAAAAGGCACAGGACAAAGAAAAAACGAAAAACGGGGCATAGCGTATGGTGTCGTTGAATGTGATTGGCCGGGACATGGGGGACCCTCGGGGGTGGACTGGAGTGAACGAGAATGATGTCGTGAGATCTGATTGGCCGGTGGAGCGGAGTGAACGAAGGGAGGCGGAGAGATATACGCCAAATCAATGCGAGAAGACTATTCATCGCCTGCTCCTTCTAGGGGGAAGCCGAGATGGCAGCGGTGTGTTGGTCCCAAGCGGTCATGGCGATGGTGTTGGAAGCTGCAAAACCTCTATTGGTATGTCTTAATTCTGCCCTTAATGCCTGGAAATGACACTGGCTATATGTCCAAGTATACTTCATTCTGAAGCTGCACTGGCAATCTTTCCGGCAAGCATATCGCGCATTACTGCGTTTTTACTGTCCCGATCAATACCGGCTGCTTGCTCTTTGCAATTCCGAGCAGACTTTCCCGGAACCGCCAGTCAGCAGTGGTTTTGAACATTCTTTCTCAAGAGATTGCATCTCCCTTTCGACATCCCCTAGGATGCTTCTACTCCTTTCCAATCGCTCCACAAACAACCCCAGCTCCCCAACCCGCCTAACCAGCAGTTCCGAAATCGCCTCACTAAACATCTCCGGTTTTCCAAACAATTGTTTACCACAAAGGCAACCCTGTCGATTTTCTAAGTGTAAGTAGATCTAACAGCACAGAAAACTTCTTCGCCACAGTGTTCAGGAACTTGCTAGAACCTTACCGATCCATCTTCCGGGGTCCGAACATATGCAATAAAGATTCTCTCATAAAGCCTGGAGAAACAACACCCAAAGCACTCACAACATACCCTAAAAGCTTAGAAGTCTATATCTCAAACCGCATGAGTTCCGGCCACTACGAAGACATCCCGTCTCCCCCCTCCCGACTACTTTCCTCCATTGCTCTAACCATTTAAAAAATTTACATATTCATCATTGTCGCCAGTAATCTTTTCATCAATTCAGCTCGACTTGAAAGTCAGAGAACTTTAAAGAGCGTGACGGGTTTCTGATAATGTGAAGGAGATTTGTTGGGTGCAGTTGGATAATGAACGGGGTGGGGTGGGGTAGAAGGTGGGGAGAAAGGGGAACGGGGGAAAGTAACGAGGTGGAGTGAAAGGAGAACGTGCGTTTACTGGGCATTTCTAGGAAAAAGATTATTCGATGGATGCTATTATCTGTTTAAAAAGGATTTGAGATACCGAAGCTAGTTTCTGGCTCGCCTTGGTTTCGAAAAGGATAGAATTCCGACGTTCGTGAGTGCCGTGAGTACAATTTGAGATTTGATTGAGGGTTGATGAAAGGGTGACATCTCGAAGTAGTCGGGGTAAGTACTGTAGATGTACATGATCGATTTACTTTGACGTGACATTAGTGTTTGCACAAAACACGCCTACAGATGCATGAACTCCTACGTCAAGATTTCTTGGTTTAGAAGGGGGGAAGTGTATGCAGACATAGACCGTAAGCCAACTCTGTGCCCCAAAGCTGCTGCACTCCTTTCAATACCCGAGGAATGGTCTTCAATAGACATTCTCAAAGTTACGTCACTCCGCCCTTCCTCTTCTTTCTCTACCCCTCTGCTTAAAAAATAAGCACAAACCCAGCATACAATTATTTTTAAACAACCACGGATATACAAACCAAACTCGAACATCCCCAGAAAAAAAGCGATTCGCTTAGCCTTCCGAGTTAACTTTTGTTTCCCCCCCCCCCCGGTCGAATCTAGAGATAAAGATTCCGCTTTTAAAAACACAACAAAGGGGGAAAAAATGGAAACTGGTTTATACGTGATCAAAAAGCCAAGAGCCCAAATATCATTCATTACGATGTGATTGAACTTTGTGCGGGTTAGACTAGTCATCAGTAGCAATGGGTTGGGATTAGTGATGTAATGTTTCTTTTTTTTTTTGCTGTAGGGGTGATAAGTGATGGGGGTGAGATGTCGCGGGTTGAAGACGAGAAAGTTGAACTGAAAGAGAATTCGGGAAAAGAGGTTAGAATGAGTGATTTTGAGAATGAGGGTAGAAAGTTTTGAAAAGAAAAAAGATGAGCATCAAATTGATTTTGTTCTTCTCAGTTCTCTCTTCTTTTAACTGTTCGTTTTTCATTCTTTCTGTTTCATTAAACTATTCTCTTTGTGATTGTTTTTATTCATTAAAAGTAAAATAAATAAAGTTAATAAAAAAATAACAAAAATCACGAAAATGAATTACTTAAACTCTATCTAGAGACAGAGCACATCATCGACATGATGCTCACGCTTCATTCTGATTATCAGAGACAGATGAGAAGCATCATCGATGTAATGTTGACGAGTGAACGAGAAGCAATTATCACTATCTCGCAGAAGAATTCAGTCAAGACAAAAGATATACAGAAGAAATTACACAAGCTGCAAATACTCTATGAACTCAACGAACGTAGAAACAACGAACTGATGCTTTGAGAAAAGATGAAAAGTTTGACAAAGATGATAAAAAAGCTGACACATCAACATGTTATTGCGTCAACTGTCAATCAATGCATGAAGAATCAGCTGAAGAGACTGAAAAAAATAATGAACAGACTTGAAAAAGAGTTCGTGAAGAAGAGAGAATATGTTGACAGTTGAGCGAAGAAAGTGAACGTAAAGTCAATGACATCATTTGAAAATCATCTTGTGTTCAACGTCAAAATATCATCATCAATGCAAAATCATTGTGAGAAATTTGAAGTAAAGATCTTCATCAAAGAGAAAGAAGAAATAAAGAGAATCACGATGACAACAATGAAAAACATAATAAAGTGAATGAAAGAAATTGATGTCAATAAGATGTTGTCAACACGTAAAAACATAAAAATGATGAAAAGATGATTAAAACTGTTAATATTTCAAATTAAGATGAAAAGCAGCAAAAAAACATTAAAGAAAAATGATTTTTGAATTAAAAAAATATCATTAAATGCATGTTTGCATGAAATCAGTTGAGATTAAAGTTGAAGAAATGTCTAAAAACATAAAGAAGAAAGAAATGAAAACACTCATCAAGATCAACAAAAACATACATTCAAAGATGATGATTGAGAAGATTAAGTGATTCACAAAGAAGAATGAGCAGAAGAAATACATTTTGTTGATGATATGCATAGTTAATGCTGAAATGATGAACAAGCTGATTGATGAGAAAGTATATCATGAGATTAACATAAAGATCACACAGTTTTATGACTCAAGCTGCAGAATGCATCAATGTTTAAAGTATTAAGAATATGATCATAAGATGTATGAATGCAAAAATAAGCAGAAATGCATTTACTGCATGCTGAATCATCACTCAAAACATTGTTTTTATAAACAAACTTGAAACATATGAAAATATGAAGTATGTTGAAACATATACAGAGTCTTTGACTCTCAATGTTATAAACAACAAGCTGAAAAAGAAAGAATAAAGAGAGTCACAAAGTGTTGCAAGCGTGCACTTCAAGTTAGTTTAACATAAATCATGTCAAACTATCATAAACTAGTATAAAGCTGATGTTGACACGCTAGTGATTTAGCGTGTCTTTGTGAGTAAAACTTATAACGTGTTGCATCTTCTTTCTTCTTCAGCTTTGAACTTCTAGTTAAAATACATTCATATGATTCGCTTTATGCAAACTCATAACATTAGTTCAAAGCTCATTAATCTTGCTATTGATGTGTAGATGATATAAAAACAAGCTACATAACTCAAATCAGAAGTCAAGCTCAGAAAGCTTAATAGAAATCAGAAATTTCTAAAGAAGAATCTAGATTTGAAATCAGAAATTTCAATAAAATCAGAATCAAAGAATATGAATGCATTGTTCTTGACTAACTCTTTATTGAGCTCATCATCAGAAATCAGAAATTTCAGCAGTACTTGAATTCAGAAAGTTTGATAGAGTAACATTAGAATCTTGATCAGCAATCTTCTACTCATATCATGATTAAAAGCTCAGAATCAGCGAGCATTGCTCATTATGAACTTCAAAATGTCAGAAGAGAATCACTTCTATCACAGAATCAAACAGCATCAGAAGAAGAAGACATGAATGCATTGTTGAACACAGAAAAAAAGAACATAAATATGTTGCTTTTTGATTATAAAATGATCAAGATCAGCATCAGCATTGATCTGAATGCTTGAATAAGCACTCATGAAGCAGATGATCTCATTGTCTTTATCAAGTACATATGTCAACAGCATGACATCGAAATCAAGATTCACAATGACATGATTCAGATGTTAGAAGATGTCAACAAGATAAACATTATATTGAAGCTTACACAAACGCGTTTACAGAAAGAAGTTAAAAACAAGAACATGATTATACATTATTTAAAAACTGCATTAAGTCAACAAAGCACTTTAATCTTTGAAGATTGATTCTTGAAATTGATTAAGTTATTGAATTCTTCACTGTTTGAAGATTTATTGCAGAATGTAAATAATTGATTGTCATGAATGCGAAATAAGCTGAAGATCAACAAGAATCACTTTTCTATGAAAGAGTTGAAAATTGCATACATCAAAAGTTGAGTCAGTGAAGTTGCAATTAAACATATTGCATTTTGAATAAGAAACACGTTTCTGAACTCATTTCTAGAAGTTGAAGAAGTACTGTCAATCATAAATAAGATGTACAATGATTTCAATCATCATCACATGACTCAATGATAGTACTTGAAGCTGTATTAAAACAAGATCTTCTTTCATGAATTTTGAATGAAATTTCAGAAATTTAGCGCAGAACTAGAATACAATAACGAGACTTTACTAAATGATTTTCAGCATAAGATCAGCTCAGATCTTCAGCAATCAATGCTTAATGAATGAATCACGAATTTGAATGAGTTTATTAACATCTGCATGCAAGTCAATGTTAAATTAACTGAATTGAACGCTCGATCAGTCGTCAAAGCATCAGCGACTTAAGCTGCTCGCTCTGTCTTTAGCACATTAACTGCTCAACTCACGTCATCAGTTTCTTCATGAAAGAAGTTCAGAAGATTGAATCTTGATTCTATTCAGAAAAAGTTGTTTAAGAAAGAACTTTGCTTCAAATGCAAGAAGTCAGAACATAGAGCATATGACTGTCTTAAAACAACTTAAGTGCATGAGATTACTGCAAGTTCAAAAAATGATCTGTCTTTGTCAAAGTAGTGACTGAGAGCAATATACTCATATTCTGTTTCATCAGCATGTCTGATAATTCATTTGATTTCAAGTTGTTCACTGTTGATGTCATCTTGAGTAGTCTAGAAAAGATATTCAGATCTTTTGCTCTGATAGATACTGAAGTCATTGACATGACTTTCATTGATGAATCTTTGATGTCAGAGCTATGTAAACGCTTTGATATTCAGTCAATATCGCTTTCAAAATCAAAGTTAATTCAATCATATGATGAAATTTCTGATTGAAAGTTGATTATACATGCTCTGTATACATTGATCATGATTCAAGAACACAAGAATGAAATGATGTTTTTATTGATAACTCATCTAGATCAGCACAAGATAATCTTTGAAAATCTTTGATTAAAAAGAAATCAAATTTTGATAAACTTTGCAAATGATTAATTAATATTTTCATTAAATATTTGAACATCAAAATCTGTTGTTTCAAAGACAAACAGTCAATCAGCATTCACAAATCTGAATCAAGCGAGATTTGTGAAATGAAATGAAAGAACTTAAACTTAATGATTACGTTAATAATCATCTTGAAGTGACTTATGAATCAGAAACTAGTGAATCAGTTCATTGAATCTGTTCAATTCATTGAACTCGTACTCATATGAAAGCAAAGCACTTAAGTTGATCTCAATCAACTTTGTCTCTTTCAGTCAACTGAGAAAAAGAGACTCATTAATATTGTCATGATTGAAGTTGTTGTGTATCAAACTTTAATCAAGAATAAGAAGATCAAGATTTTCTTCTTGATCATTAGTAAAATCAACAAAGCACTTAGCTCAGTTGAAGATTTCGCGAAACTGAATGAAATGATCTTTGTCATGTCATTAAATGAACTGAAGAAGAAACTTTTAATAGTTTATCACAACTTTCTGAATGTTTTTGATAGAGAAAAGACAACGCAGTTGCTCTTGCATCAATCATATAATCATAAGATTAAATTAGAAGATGAGAGTCAATCTTCTTGAAGTTGATTGTATTTCATGTTGAGTTACAAGTTGCAGAAGATCAAAAAGTATCTAGAAGAGAATTTGAAGAAGAAGTTCATCATACTCAGCAAAGCTTCTTTTGCTTCATCAATACTATTTGTTGAAAAGAAAGATGATAGTCTTCGCTTTTGCATGAACTATCAAAAACTGAATGCTCTGATCAAAAGAAATTGTTATTCAATACTCTTGATAAACGAAGTATTAGCTTGAATTCAAGACAGTAAGTATCTAACTTGACTTAACATTATCATCACGTTTAATAAACTGCACATGAGTTTAGAAAGCGAAGATTTAACTACTTTTGTTACTTTCTTCAATATTTACAAGTATAGAGTAATGCTCTTTGAATTAATCAATGAATCTGCATTCTTTCAACATTATATCAATAATGTGTTGTTCAACTGTCTGCATAAGTTCTGTCAGACATATCTGAATGATATTCTCATCTACAGTAAAACATTGAAAGAACATAGAACTTACATGAAAGAAGTGCTAGACAAGCTTCATGAAGCTGATTTATAAATGAACATTGACAAGTGTGAATTCAAGATTCAGAAAATCTCGTTTCTAAAACTACTGATATTCATCAATGATCTGCAAATGAATTCTTGAAAAGTAAATGTGATTTGAAGCTGAAAAGTATCATGATCATTGATTCATATGCAGATCTTTATTGACTTCTGCAATTTCTATCGACAATTCATAAAGAACTTCTCAAAGATCATTCAACTCATGATAAAGCTGATTCAAAAAGATTATTTCTTTGAATGAACAGAAGTCTGTCAGATGATTTTTGAAGAACTAAAGCAATAAATGATGATAATCTTTGTTTTGAAGCATTTTAACTTGATCAGAAAAGTTATTCTGAAAACGAACTTCTTGAACTATGTGAACGACGAAGTATTGTCTCAATATGATGATGAAGACATTTTACATTCAGTGATCTTTTATAGCAAGAACATGATTTTCGCAGAATGCAACTACGAGATCTATGACAAAAAACTGCTGATCATTATTCGCTGTTTGAAACATTGATGTCTTAAATTGAAATGTATGAATATTTCAATTAAGATCTTCATCGATCATCTGAATTTGAAGTACTTCATGATCATCAAAGAATTGATCAGATGACAAGCTAAATGAGTTGAGAAGTTATTTGAATATAACTTCAAGATCATATATCAGTCGAGAAAACAGAATCTGAAAGTCGACGCGCTGATCAGAATGTCAGACGTCAAGTCAGTTGAAGCAAATAATAATTGAAAGCTATATCAGCATCAGATACTATTATCAGAAGATAAATTTGAACTGCAGTCAATGAAAGCTGATCAAGAAGATAATCAGAAAGTTGATTAAGATCTGACTCAGATTCGAAATTTGAATCAAAAGTTAATCAAAATTCGATTGAAGAGATGATTTCTATTCAGAATCAGATTATAGTTGAAAATTAAATGAATCAACTGTGCTTCAATATTCAAATAATCATGAAACAGAACAGAAAAACTTATCAAGATATTAATTTAAACAATTGCAAAGTACTTAATGAAGTACTCTGAAAAGATGATAGATTATGAGTTTCTCAGTCAATGATCACTTGATTGATAAGAAAAGCATATGATCTTTTGATCAGTGATTATTCTGACATGAATCAAACGTTGAATCTGCTGAGATGATCATATTGCTGATCGAAGATGAGAATGATGATCAAGCGCTACATTTAAAACTATTACGTTTATCATAGATCAAAAGCATCGAGAGATCAAATCAATGAACTGCTGAAGTCATTGCTCATACTTGAGCAGTAATGACAGAACATATCATTAGACTTCATTATCAATCTATCAGAAAGTGATGAAAACAACGCGATTCTGACAGTCATAGATCGATTGTCTAAGAAACAACATTATATATCATGTTGATTAAATGACGAAGAAATCTTCGCAGAATAAACAGTCAAGCTACTGTTGATATGAATCTTCAGAACTCATGAACTATCAAGATTAATAGTGTTCGATCGTGATTCACAATTCATATCAATTGTCTGAAAGTCTTTATGCTTAAGACTCAACATTAAGATGAAACTATTCACAAACTATCATTTGCAAATTGATGATTAAACAGAAAGAGCGAATCAGAATGTGAAACGATATCTACGAAGTTATTGCTCATACATGCAAGACAATTGATTCATCTGATTATTTATGACTGAATTCGTTAATAACAATGCTATTTCATCATCAATTAAACAGTCAGCGTTCTTTCTGAATAAAGATTTTCACTTTCGTATGAGCTTCGATTTGAATTCAACTGAATATGAGATCACTCAAGCTAGAATTGAAGTAAGCAAAGTGAAGAATATATTTGAACACATGAAATGATCACTAGCATTGATCAAGCAAGCATTAGTAAGAATCAAAGTCACAATGAAGAAACAGATTAACAAGCATTGAAAAGAAATAATTTACAAGATAAATGACATGATGTTTCTGAACTCAAGAAACATCATGATCTCAAGATTATCAAAGAAACTAGATGATAAGATGCTAGAATTCTTCAAGATTCTGATTGAGATTGAACATGCATATTGACTGAAACTGTCATTAACTATGAAGATTTATTCAAAGTTTATATTAAATTTGCTACAACTAGATTCAAAAGACACTTTAAAAAAACAATGAAATGAGTTGTTTAATTTTATAGTGATTGAAGACGAAAATGAATGAAAAGTGAAGAACATACTGAACTTCAGACACTACGAATGAGACAAATGACTACAATATCATGTCAATTGAAAAGAATACAACGTCAATTTACATTGATACAACGTTGATGAAAGTGAATTCAAAGAATGCTTAAAGATTGTAAATGACTTTTATGAATGATATTTAAACAAGTCAAGATAGAAATCAACTTAAGAAATGTTGATCAAACTGCAGCAATGAGAACATTGCTAAATGAAGAGAAAGAATAATGTTGCAAGCGTGCACTTCAAGTTAATCTAACATAAATTATGTCAGACTATCATAAACTAGTATAGAGCTGATGTTGACACGCTAGCGATCTAGCGTGCCTTCATGAGTAAAACTCATGACGTGTTGCATCTTTTTTCTTCTTCAGCTTTGAACTTCTAGTTAGAATACACTCATATGATTCGCTCTATGCAGACTCATAACACAAAGCACAGATTTTTATATCATGTCGTACAAGAGCAGAAAGAACTCAAGACAGTGATATTAAAAACATTCATACATCTGCAATTTGTAAAGAGTGACAGAGACAGATTTTAGCGCTTTTAACGATCAATATCTCAAATATTCATTTAATCTCATGTCTCAGATTTGCGTCACTTTTAGCTGATGCATATTCATAAAAACGTCAATATTCTTAACATTTCTAGCATCTTTAGCATTCTTATGAGCGCAGTATGCGTCTTTATTATTTGATTCAATAAACACGATTATTTTGACATTTGTAACATTGATACGTAGTTGCAATGTTGAATAATTAATGATTGATTTGACTATTTAAATAATAGCTATTTAATATATGCGTCGAGAAAGTCAATGAGAAAGTCAATGAGAAAGTTAATGAGAAAGTTAATGAGAAAGTTAATGAGTAAACTAGAGAAATAAAAAGTCATGTAGAATGATTGATAGAATCATGTTTAAAGCTTGATAGAAAACAAATTTGATTCTTGATTGCAGAGCAATTCAAAGCTTGATGAAAAGTCATGTAAAGAGTCATGAAGAAAGTCATGTAAAAAGTCATGTAGAAAGTCATGTAGTAAAAAGATCAGTAGATGACTCAATCAAAAGATCAGTAGAAAGCTTACTAGTAGAAAGATCAATAGAAAGATCGATTGAAAGATCAGTAGAAAGCTCACTAGATGACTTGATCAAAAGATCAGTAGAAAGATCAGCAAAAGTGCTTGATAGAAAAACATAAAGAGTGCTTGATAGAAAGTTATGAAGAGTGCTTGATAGAAAGTTATGTAGAGAGTCATGTAGAAAGCATTGTTTGATTCATGTTATGCGCTCGATCGACGCGTATTTTGAAGCATGTAAAATGTTTGATAGAGCATTTGATAGAAAGCTCAGTCGATAGCTCAATAGATAGCTCAGTAGAAAGATTGATAGAAAGATTGATAGAAAGATTAATAGAAAGATTGATAGAAAGATTGATAGAAAGATTGATAGAAAGCTCACTAGATGACTCGATCAAAAGATCAGTAGAAAGCTCACTAGTAGAAAGATCAATAGAAAGATTGATTAAAAGATCAGTAGAAAGATCAGTGAAAAGCTCAGTAGAAAGCATTGTTTGAAGCACTGTTTGACTCATGTTATGCACTTAATTAACGCGTCTTTTGAAGCATATTTTGAAGCGATAGACTGACTACTAGATGAATGAGTAGATAACTGAGATGATAGTTGAGTTGATAGTTGAACATGTAAGTATTTTGATTGTTGTTGTTCTGAAAGATAGAAACTATAAAGAAAGAAAGAAGATGAAAACTTCAAACTCTTTAACGTCAACTTTATAAAGCTCAAAGCGAAGATTATTAAGTAGGTAAAATAGATAGCTGAGCATTTGAGATGACGAATACTATAGGTAGAAAGTCATGTAGAAAGCATTGTTTGAAGCACTGTTTGACGTGTTTTATGCGCTCGATTGACGCGTTTAGTAAAGTATTTGATAGAACTTCTAATAGAGAGTTTGATAAAGTATTTGATAAGAAGTATTCTCGACTCGATGCACGTTTCGATCTCGTGCACACCTCACTTTACTACTTTCATCTTTCTTCAAAAATCAATTACAAATTTAATATGACTTCAATTGAGGCAGCGCTTGTAGATCTAGCTTTGCAAAAGTCATCTAACTACACTGCAACTGCAAAGAAATTCAATATCAATCGAAGCACGCTGTCGTGACGACATAGAGGTATAATCGCCTTCGTCAAGAAAAGCAAGCAAACGACGTCAATTCTTTCAAACCAACAAGAAAAAGAGCTTATTCGCTATATCAACAAGCTTATCGAACGTAATATATCTTCTCTCAATGTCATAATTCGTGTTTTTGCGTATAATATATCTGGAAAACAGTCAGACAAAAACTGATCTTATGAGTTCATTTGACGTCATTCAGATATACTACAGTCAAAGTTTCTACAAAAAGCTGATCTAGAGCGAAAGAAAGCTGATAATGCATATCAATATCAGCTTTATTTTGACCTAGTAAGTGCCTTCATTCCGTTCAGTTTCATACTAATATAAGGGTAGGTAAAGCAAAAAATTGAAGAATATGAGATTCTTTCTAAAAACACATACAATATGAATGAAAAGAGCTTTCTACTTGAACTGCTTCAAAAGACTCGAAGAGTCTTCAGTTTAAAGCATCTTGACAGTGACAAATTGCTGAGTGCTGATCAAGATGACAATAGAGAATGAATTATCTTGATTGCAATCATTTGCATGAATATGATCTATATACTTTCTTCGATCATTTATCAGGCGATATCAGGTAATATTCAGAACAGCTGACTTACTGAATATGACTTCAAAGAGCAATTCTGCTTCTTTGCTTTCTTCGCTACTGACTGAATTAACGATAAATTGATTTACTCTTGACTCACTATCGTATTTGATCGAAATACAAGATCAAAAGCCAGAAATTCACAGAATTATCATCTTCTATTTGTTGACGAGCATGACAGTCATATCAACATGAAGTTTCTTGACTGGTATGAGCAGAACAAGATGCTCGTGGCTTTATATTCTTCTTATTCTACGCATCATCTTCAACCTCTGAATGTGAGCTTATTCAACCCTTTGGCCAATTACTACTCGCAAAACCTGAACGACTGAATCTTTAAGAGTCAAGAACTTTCTCGAATATTAAAAAAAGACTTCTTTGACCTGTTTTGACCTGCATATCAAGCTGCTTTCACGCATGCCAACATAAAAAGTGAATGAGAAAAGACAGAATTGCTGTCTTTCAATTCGTCACAGATCATAAAGCAGATTAAATCGAACGCTAGACCTG